>Ga0164243_10001070_pt1 | contig 47220 bp, 46 predicted proteins | sample OricompcompostOP_FD_108781 | JGI IMG/M metagenome (GOLD analysis project Ga0164243, IMG submission 108781) | Organic Plus compost microbial communities from Emeryville, California, USA - Original compost - Organic plus compost (OP) | ecosystem: Engineered > Solid waste > Mixed feedstock >...
AGCGGGGTGACACCGTCACCGAGAACGCCCTGCTCGCCGCGGCCCGGTACGACGGCACCACCGTCATCCGCAACGCCAGCCCGAACTACATGGTCCAGGACCTCTGCTTCTTCCTGGTGAAGCTCGGTGTGCAGATCGAGGGCATCGGCACCACCACCCTGCGGGTCACGGGTGCTCCGACCATCAACTGCGACGTCGACTATGCCCCGAGCGAGGACCCCATCGAGGCGATGAGCCTCGTCGCGGCCGCCATCGTCACGAAGTCGAGCATCACGGTCCGACGCGTGCCGATCGAGTTCATGGAGATCGAGCTCGCCCTGCTCGAGGAGATGGGCTTCCACTACGACCGCACCGAGGAGTACCCCGCCGAGAACGGGCACACCCGCCTCGTCGACATCACGACGTACCCCTCGACGCTGCACGCCCCGATCGACAAGATCCACCCGATGCCGTTCCCCGGCCTCAACATCGACAACCTGCCCTTCTTCGCGGTCATCGCGGCCACGGCCGAGGGCCAGACGATGCTGCACGACTGGGTCTATGAGAACCGGGCCATCTACCTCACCGAGCTGACCAAGCTCGGTGCCTCGGTCAAGCTGCTCGACCCGCACCGCGTGCTGATCGAGGGTCCGACGCGCTGGAGCGGCACCGAGATCGTGTGCCCGCCCGCGCTACGGCCGGCCGTGGTCATCCTGCTCGCGATGCTTGCGGCCAAGGGCACGTCGGTGCTGCGCAGCGTCTACGTCATCAACCGCGGCTACGAGGACCTCGCCGAGCGCCTCAACGCCCTCGGTGCCCAGATCGAGACCTTCCGCGACATCTGATCGCGCTCCCCTGCCGGTCGCTACAGTGGGGACGGCCCGCCACACCGCGGCGTCGTGAACGATCTGGACTAGCCGGGGCCTGGGCCCGCGCCGACGAGGAGAACAGCTCCAAGTGCTTGCTGATCAAGACGGACCAACGCCGGTGCTCGACGATCGCTGGGCCACCGGCGACATCTACGGCCTCGAGCTTCCTGCGGAGCCAGAGGCATTGCTCTCCGGCGGCCCGGAGTTCCTCACCCGCGCCTTCCGCGCCTTCGGGGCGATCGCTCCTGAGAACAGCGTTGTGCAGATCTTGGACTCCCAGGCCTTCTTCGGCGGTGGAAGCGGCAAGAAGATGATGCTGACCGTCGAGTACGAGTTCGCGGAGCCCCACCTGCCCGACCAGCTGTTCGTCAAGTTCTCGCGACATTTTGAGAACAAGCTGTGGGACAGCGCGCGCTTCATGATGATCTCGGAAGCACACCTTGCCAACCTGGCACGGCTGCCAGGCTTCCCTGTCACCGTGCCAGTGCCCCTCTTCGCCGACGTGGACTCGACATCCGGTACGGGGCTGACCATCACCGAGTGCATCCCCTACGGCCGCGACAACGTCGAGTCGCTCCACCTCAAGTGCATGGACTACAACGTTCCGAACGTCCTAGAGCACTACAAGACCATCCTGGGAGAGCTTGCACGGTTGTCCGGAGCGCACCGAAGCGGACAGCTGGCGCCGGAGTTCGACCGACAGTTCCCCTTCAGCCCGGAAGCGGCCCTGGAGTCGGCCACGATCTCCTTGCCCGAGGAAGCGCTGCTTCGGCGGGCTCACAAGATGTTCGACTTCGTCGAGCGGTACCCGCAGCTCTTCCCCGACGGCGTTCGCACGCCAGAGCTCCGCGAGACGTTCATCCGGGACATCCCGGACCTGATCGCCAGAGCAGACCTCATCACCAAGATCCTTTGTGGCAACCCCGACTTCGTCGCCTTCTCGCACTGGAACGCCAACATCGACAACTGCTGGTTCTGGCGCGACGACGCCGGCGAGCTGAGGTGTGGCTTCATCGACTGGGGAAACGTCGGCCCGATGAGTGTGGCTCGAGCGATCTGCGGCTCCATCGGCAGCGCTGATCCCGAGACCTGGAACGAGCATCTCGACGAGCTGCTGGAGTGGTTCATCGAAAGGTATGCAGCCCACGGCGGGCCGTCACTGGATCTTGATGAGCTGAGGCTGCACGTGTTGCTGCATTCCGTGGTCGGAAGCGTGGGATACGGCATGGGCGCCCCCGTCGCCCTTGCCCGGGACATCGCGGATCTCGACTCACTCACCGGCTATCGGGACGAGCAGTTTCTCGAGCACGAGAACTCCCGAGTCCAGCTGCACGGGACGAGGAAGCTCCTCGACCTGTGGCAGACTTTCAAGCTGGGCGACCTGGTCCGTAGTCTCTGAGCCAAGGAGCTCGTATGGAACGCAAGGCAGTCGGTCGCGGCGTGAACACGATCTTCCGGGTCGTGGCCCGTGGTGCGCGGGTGTTCTTCGGTGTTCTGGGCGCCCTGGGTGGCAGGGCGAACGCCGCGGCGCCGCCGCCCACCCCTCCCGCCCATCCGAGGCGCGAGTACCGGCCGTAGCCGGCTACCCACCGCTGAGCTCCGCAGGGCATAGCGTGGTCCCGTGTCCGGGTCCGAGCAGGCGATGAGCTCCTACCTCGACTCCCCCGCACCGGTGGCCTTCGCCCATCGTGGCGGGTCGCTCGTCGCTCCCAACGTCGGCATCGAGAACACGTTGGCGGCCTTCGAGCACGCCGTGTCCCTGGGCTACCGGCACCTGGAGACCGACGTCCGGTGCTCCGCCGACGGCGTCGTCTACGCGTGCCACGACGAGACGCTCGCGCGGCTGACGGGAAACCCGCACTCGATCGCCGAGCTGCGGTCGACCCAAGTCGATGCCGAGCTCCTGGACGGACGCGAGCCACCGACACGGCTCGAGACGCTGCTGGAGAGGTTTCCCGACGCCCGGTTCAACATCGATGTGAAGACCGACGCCGCCCTCGAGCCGACCGCCGAGCTGCTGGAGAAGAACGACGCCCTCGACCGCGTCTGCCTGGCGACCTTCTCGCACCGTCGCTCGCTGCTCATCCGGGCGCGCCTGCCAGGCGTCGTCACGGCCTGTTCGGCACGTGAGGTCGCCGCCCTGCGTTATGCCCCGTGGGGCGTGGTGCGATCGTTGCGCGCGCTGCACGGCCGCCTGTGCGTCCAAGCGCCCTATCACCGGGGACGCATCACGGTGGTCACTCCTTCCTTCGTGCGGAGGGCGCACGCCTTGGGCGCACCGGTGCACGTCTGGACCATCGACGACGCGCCGGTGATGCACCGGCTGCTCGACCTGGGCGTCGACGGCATCGTCACCGACCGCACCGACACGCTGCGCGACGTCCTCGTCGAGCGCGGAGACTGGAGGGCCGCATGACAACCGACTCCCCCGCACTCGGGCGCGACACCTCGCGGGGTCAGGTGCTCGCCTGGAGCCTGTGGGACTGGGGCTCGGCGGCCTTCAACGCCGTCATCGTGACCTTCGTCTTCTCGGTCTACCTGACCGACTCGGTGGGTGAAGACCTGCCCGGACCCGTGTCGGCCAGCTCCTGGCTCGGCTGGGCCATCGGCCTGGGCGGCCTCGCGATCGCCGTGCTGGCTCCGGTGACCGGTCAACGGGCCGACGCCAGGGGGCGTCGGCGACGCTCGCTGGGGCTGCTCACCCTCGCGGTCGTCATCCTCACCGCTGCGCTCTTCTTCGTGCACGACGACTACCACGACCTATGGCTGGGCCTGGTGCTGCTGTCGGTGGGGCTCGTGCTCTTCGAGCTGGCCCAGGTCCCGTACTTCTCGATGCTTCGTCAGGTCTCGACCCCGGCCACGATCGGACGTGTCTCGGCGGTCGGCTGGGCCTTCGGCTACCTGGGCGGCATCGTGCTGCTGCTGTTCGTCTACTTCGGCTTCGTGGTCGGCGACGGCGACACCCGCGGCTTCTTCGGCGTCGCCACGCAGGACGGTCTGAACATCAGGCTTGTCGCCCTCGTGGCAGCCGTCTGGTTCCTGGTCTTCGCACTCCCGGTGCTGTTCGCCGTGCCAGAGCTGCCCGAGGAGGTCAGCCCCGTCTCCGCCTCGACCGGCTTCCTCGCCTCGTACCGCGTGCTCTGGGGCGATGTGAAGGAGCTCTGGGTCACCGATCGCACAACGGTCACCTTCCTGGTGGCCAGCGCGCTGTACCGCGACGGTCTGGCAGGTGTCTTCACGTTCGGGGCCATCATCGCGGTGTCGGTGTACGACATCGACAAGGACGACGTCCTGATCTTCGGCGTCGCGGCCAACGTGGTGGCAGCCGCCGGCGCGCTCATCGCCGGGCGCCTCGACGACCGTCTCGGGCCACGGATCGTGATCGTGTTCTCGCTCTCCTCGATGCTGCTCGCGGCCGTCGTGCTGCTGTTCGTCGATGGGCCGCTGAGCTTCTGGGTGCTGGGCCTGGTGCTCTGCCTGTTCGTCGGGCCGGCCCAGTCGGCCTCGCGGACCTACATGGCCCGCTTGACCCCTGTGGGCAAGGAAGGCCAGCACTTCGGGCTCTACGCGATGACAGGGCGCGCCGTCTCGTTCCTCTCGCCGGTGCTCTTCGGCTCGGCGGCCTTCGTGTTCGGCGACGACCGCTGGGGCATCCTCGGCATCATGCTGGTGCTCGGGGTCGGCCTGGTCGCGCTGCTCCGCGTCGGCGACCCCGGCCGCGACCGGGCGCTCGAGCCCGCCTGATCTGCTCTCAGGGGAATCTCACGTCAATCCCCTACGTTGGAGTAGGTAAGGCACGAGAGAGGGGAAGCCCATGGCTGAACGTGCATTGCGAGGCGCCCGACTCGGGGCGCAGAGCTTCGAGGACGAGCGCGGAGTCGAGATGGCTCCCCGTCAACAGGTCGAGTACGTCTGCCCCGACGGGCACACGTTCACGGTGACCATGGCGGACGAGGCCGAGCTCCCGGAGGAGTGGGAAGATCCCAAGACCGGCCAGAAGGGTCGTCGTGTCAACGGCGGCGAGCTGATCGTCAAGGACGAGAAGCCGGTCCGCACCCACTGGGACATGCTGCTGGAGCGCCGCTCGGTCGACGAGCTCGAGGAGATCCTCAACGAGCGCATCGAGCTGCTGCGCACCGGGCAGATCGGCCCGCCGCACCTGCATCGTCGCGGACGCCGCAAGAGCGCCTGAGACATCCGACGAGGGCCCCGACCAGAGATGGTCGGGGCCCTCGTCGTCTCAACGTGCTCGCAGGCGTCTCCATCGTTGCTGGACGCCCCAGACGGTGACCCGCCAGAGCGCCTCGCGCACGATGCCGCCGCTCATCTTCGACTCGCCGCGGATGCGCTCGACGAACGTGATCGGCACCTCGCGGACCGTCATGCCGGCCGCGGCGGTGCGGCGCACCATGTCGACCTGGAAGCAGTAGCCCTGCGAGGCGATGTCGTCGAGGCCGATCGTCTCGATGGTCGAACGACGGTAGGCGCGGTAGCCGCCCGTGATGTCGCGCAGCGGCAGCTGCAGTGCCAGCCGGGTGTAGAGGTTGCCCCCACGCGACAGGAGCAGGCGGCGCCGGGGCCAGTTGAGGACCCGCCCACCAGGCACCCAACGTGAGCCGAGCACGAGGTCGGCACCTGCGTCGACGGCGCCCAACAGGTCACCGAGCTGGGCAGGGTCGTGGGAGCCATCGGCGTCCATCTCGACGAGGACGTCGTAGTCGCGCGCGAGCCCCCAGGCGAATCCCTGCAGGTAGGCGGCGCCGAGCCCCTGCTTGCCCGGCCGGTGGAGCACGTGAACCCGCGGGTCGGCGGCGAGTCGGTCGGCGATGTCACCGGTGCCGTCGGGTGAGTTGTCGTCGACGACGAGCACGTCGACCGAGGGCTGGTGCTGCTGCACCGCCGAGACGATGATCGGCAGGTTGTCGGCCTCGTTGTAGGTCGGCACGATCACGAGGACTCGGCTCATGCGGTCTCCAGGCGTCGGCGGCGGCCAAGCACCAGGCCCAGGAGGCCGGCGGCGCTGAGCAGGTATTCGATCCAGCGACCGAGCACGAGCGCGGGAGTGGTGCCGCTTGCCAGCCCGACGGTGGCGGTGAGCGTCTGCGGCTTCTCGCGGTCGGCGAGGGCGACCACCTTGCCGTCGGCATCGGCGATGCCGCTGATGCCGTTGGTCGACGGGACGACGACGAACCGCCCGGTCTCGATGGCGCGCAGCCGGGAGATCTTCCACTGCTGGGTGGGCTGCGAGCTGCCTGTGAAGCTGGCGTTGCTGGTCTGGACGACGAGCAGTGTCGCTCCCCTGGCGAGCGTCTCACGCACGATGCCGTCGTAGGCGATGTCCCAGCAGATGGTGTCGCCGATGACGGTGCCGGCGATCGAGAGTGCCCCTGGTGCCTTGCCGGGGATCATGTCGCGAGGGATGTCCCGGTCGAAGCGTGGCACGATGCCGCCGAGCTCCTGCCGGAACGGCACGTACTCGCCGTAGGGCACGACCTTGCGCTTGACGTACCGCTCGCCCGGACCCCTCGCATCCCACACCTCGCCGGCGTTGATGGCGGTCTCGGGGGTCGGGCCGTCGAAGAGCCCCCCGACGAGCAAGGGGGCGCCGAGGCGGACCGAGAGGGCCTTGATGGCATCGCCGGCGTCCTTGTTGACGTGCGGGTCCACATCGGCTGCGGACTCGGGCCACAGCACCATGTCGGGGCGCGGCTCGTCGCCGGCCTCGACACGCGCCGCGAGCCGTTCGGTCTCGGCGACGTGGAGGGCGAACAGCTGGCCGCTGGGCCACGGTGGGAACGGGGTCGGGGTGTTGCCCTGGATGACGGCGACGCGGCGGGTCCCGTCAGGTCCGGCGAGGCCGGTCGGGAGCAACGCTCCGACGCCGACCGCGACCACGATCAGCACGGTGGTCTGCACCCGACGACGGGTGCTGTGGGCGGTGACGAGGACGACGAGCATCGCGACGACCAGGAAGAGGACGGCGCTGGTGCCCGGCATGCCGAGAAGGCGCACGTACGGGGCGAACGGCGTGTCGATGGACGTGTGCGCGAGGCGGCCCCAGGGAAAGCCGGTGAACGGGAAGGCGCCACGCACCATCTCGAAGAGGACCCACACGCCGGCGGCCCACAGCGGCCATGCCCGCAGTCGCATCACGGCACGCAAAGACACCGCGAGCAGCCCGAAGAAGACCGACTCGGCGAGCACCAGGGCGACGAAGGCCGCCGAGGCCACCGAGTTCATCCACCAGATCAGCGGCGCCATGAAGCCGATGCCGAAGATGATGCCGACGAGCAGCACCTCCCGGCGACGGGCGTCGGCGAGCCGGCGCAGCACCAGCAGGAAGCCTGCGACACCCACGAGCATCGCGTACGGCAGCGCGACGGGGTCGAAGGCGAGGGCGCACAGCACGCCGCTGAGGGCCGCGAGGGCCCCGATGAGGATCGCCCTCACGCGGTCGGACCACCCACGGATGGCGCGTGCGACGTCATCCGGGCAACCGGACGAGCTCACGCGGTGTCGCGTTGAGCACCTCGAGACCGTCGGCCGTGCAGACGGCGATGTCCTCGATGCGGGCGCCGTAGAGGCCCTCGTGGTAGATGCCCGGCTCGATCGAGAAGGCCATGCCCTCCTCGAGCAGCAGGTCGTTGCCCTCGACGATGTAGGGCTCCTCGTGGGTCTCCTGACCGATGCCGTGACCCGTGCGATGGATGAACAGCTCGCCGTACCCGGCCTCGGCGATGATCGTGCGGCCCACGGCATCGACGGACTCGGCGCTGACGCCGGGGCGTGCATGCTCACGCTGGGCCTGCTGGGCGGCAAACAGCACCGCGTAGGCCTCGTCGTAGCCGGCGGGCGCGTCGTCGCCGATGAGGTAGTTGCGGGTGGAGTCGGAGCAGTAGCCCACCTCGGTGGTGCCCCCGATGTCGACGACGACCGTCTCGCCGCGGGAGATGACGCGATCGGACACCTCGTGGTGGGGCGAGGCGCCGTTGGGACCGGAGCCCACGATGACGAAGTCGACCGAGACGTGGCCCTCGTCGAGGATGGCCCGCGCGATGTCGGCGCCGACCTCACGCTCGGTGCGCCCGGCGCGCAGCCACTCGCCCATACGTCGGTGCACGCGGTCGATGGCGGCCCCGGCGTCGCGCAGGGCCGCGATCTCGTCGGGATCCTTGCGGATGCGCAGCTCTTGCACCAGGGAGCCGGTCAGCACCTGGTCGGCCGTCGCGATGGCCGCACCCAGGGCGAACACCCGGGAGGCCCACATGTGGTCGTCGAGCCCCACCGTCGCCGCGGGGCCGACGATCGAGGCCACGAGGGCGAAGGGATCCTGTGTCTCGGTCCAGGAGGCGATCTCGATGTCGACGCCGGCCGCCAGTGCCGCTGAGCGCTCGAGCGCCGGGACGACGAGCGTCGGGTCGCCTGATGCGGGCAGCACGAGGCAGGTGAGGCGCTCGAGCGGCTTGGCCTCGTACCCGATCAGGTAGCGCAGGTCAGCACCTGGAGTGACGAGCAGGGCATCGATGCCACGTGCGGCCGCAAGGGCCTGGGCCTTCTTCCATCTTCCCACGCGATGACGATACCCCGGGAGGCCAGAAGCCTCGGACGATCGACCCCGTGGTGGCAGGATGGCCGGGTGACCTCCGCAGCCCGCCTCCTCGCGCTCGACTCGGCCAGCCTCTACTACCGGGCCTTCTTCGGCGTCCCCGACACCCTGAAAGCCCCGGACGGGACGGTCATCAACGCGGTGCGTGGTCTGCTGGACTTCGTGGCCACGCTCGTCACCCAGTACCGGCCCGACGCCGTCGTGGCGTGCTGGGACGACGACTGGCGCCCGGCCTGGCGGGTCGACCTGCTCGACACGTACAAGACGCATCGGCTGGCCGACCCGAGTGGTCTCTCCGAGGAGACACCCGATCTGCTGGCTCCGCAGGTCCCGTTGATCGCCGAGGCGCTCGCGCTGCTGGGCATCCCGGTCGTCGGCGCGCCGGACGCCGAGGCCGACGACGTGCTGGGGTCGCTGGTGGCCACCTGGGACGGTCCGGTCGACGTCGTCACCGGTGACCGCGACCTCTTCCAGCTGGTGGACGACGCACGGGAAGCCAGGGTCCTCTACACCGCGCGTGGCGTCTCGAAGCACGACGTCGTCGACGAGGCCTGGGTGCGCGCCAAGTACGGCATCGCCGCCTCGCGCTACGTCGACTTCGCCGTCATGCGGGGCGATCCCTCCGATGGCATCCCTGGGGTCCCGGGCATCGGCGAGAAGACGGCTGCCACGCTGCTGGCCGAGTTCGACGACCTCGACGGCATCCTGGCCGCGGCCGCCGACGACACGACGGCGATCAAGCCACGAGTGCGTGCGTCGTTGCTGGCCTCGGCCGACTACATCGCCGCGGCCCGTCAGGTCGTGACCGTGCGTCCTGACGTGGTGGAGCCGCAGTCACACGTCCTGGTTCCCCTCGCAGCTGCGGACCGTGAGGCCTTCGAGGAGTTCGCCACGACGTGGGGCCTGCGCAGCGCGGGCGGACGAGTGCTCGCCGCGCTCGACGGGGTCAGCTGACCACGGAGCTGTAGGCCACGACGCCGTGGCGCAGCAGGTCGAGCGCCGATCGTGCCGTGGAGCGCAGCTTCGTGCTGCCGGCAGCGTCGGCCACCTGCGCGGTGACGTCCATCAGCTGCCGCATCGAGCGCACGAAGTCGCCGGCCGCCAGCTCTGTCGAGGTGAGCACGTCGTCGAGCGACGCATCGGTGGCCCACTGGTAGGTCGCGACGGCGAAGCCGAAGTCGGGGCGCCGCAGGAAGCGCAGGTGGTGCTCGCGCTCGAGCAGCGCCAGGTCGGCGCTGATGGAGTTCATCGTCTCGGCGACGACGGCGACCTTGCGGGTGGGAAGCCGCGGCATGGGGGCGTCGTCGGCGTTGCGGGTCTCGAAGGTGAGCCCGCTCAGCGTCGCCGCGAGCTCCGCCGGGCCGAGGTCGTCCCACACGCCACGGCGCAGGCACTCGCTGACGAGCAGGTCGAGGTCGCTGTAGAGGCGCTGCAGGCGCAAGCCGTCGGCGGTGACCTCGTCGCCGTCGAGGTAGCCGAGGACGTCGAGCACCTCGCAGACCCGGTCGAACTGCCGGGCGACGGTGTTGGTGCGCTGCTCGATGCGCCGCCGCTGGTTCTGGGTGTCGCGCTCGAGCTTGAGGTACCGCTCGGCCCAGCGGGCATGGGCCTCGCGGTCGGGGCACGCGTGGCACGGGTGGGAGCGCAGCCTCTCGCGGATCTCGGCCACACGAGGGTCTTCGAGCGAGGCGCGCTCGCGGCGTCCCTTCGGCGGGGGCGTGACGCCGCCCTGCGTGCGGTTGTGCAGGGACGCGGCGAGGTCGCGCCGCGCCTGCGGGTTGCGGGCGTTGAAGGAACGCGGGATGCGCATGGTCGCGAGCGCCTCGACGGGTGTCGGGAAGTCGACGACCGCCAGCCGCCGGGCGTGCCGGTTGACGGTGAGCACCATCGGGCGGGGGCCCTCGTGGTCGGCGCCGTGGCCGGGGTCGAGCACGACGGCCAGCCCGGCCCAGCGGCCGGCCGGGACGTTGATGACGTCGCCGACCTTGAGCGCCCGGAGCGACTCGATGACCTGCCCGCGCTCGTCCGCCTTGCGCTGCTTGACCCCTGAGGACTCGATGTCGCTCAGCTCGCGCCGCAGCGAGGCGTACTCCATGAAGTCGCCCAGGTGGCACTCGGCGGCCTCCCGATACCCCTCGAGACCGTCATCGGCCTTGCGGATCTGCCGTGCCAGGCCCACGACGGCACGGTCAGCCTGGAACTGGGCGAACGACTGCTCGAGCAGCTCGCGGGCCGTCTCGCGCCCCACCTGGCGGACCAGGTTGACCGCCATGTTGTACGAGGGGTGGAACGAGGAGTTGAGCGGGTAGGTACGGGTTGAGGCGAGACCGGCGACCTGACGTGGGTCGAGGCCTGGCTGCCACAGGACGACGCCGTGGCCCTCGACGTCGATGCCGCGACGTCCTGCCCGGCCGGTGAGCTGGGTGTACTCCCCCGGGGTGATGTCGGCGTGGGTCTCGCCGTTCCACTTCGAGAGCTTCTCGATGACGACCGAGCGAGCCGGCATGTTGATGCCGAGGGCGAGGGTCTCGGTGGCGAAGACGATCTTGACGAGGCCACGGCTGAAGAGGTCCTCGACGCACTCCTTGAAGGTCGGGAGCATGCCGGCGTGGTGCGCGGCGACGCCACGGATGAGTGCCTCGCGGAACTCGTAGAAGCCCAGGACATGGCGGTCGTCCGGAGGGATGAGCTCACCGACGGCATCGACCGTGAGACCGATCTCGGTCTGCTCGTCGGCCGAGGTGAGCGACAAGCGGGCGTCGAGCACCTGCTGCACCGCCGCGGCACAGCCCGCACGACTGAACACGAAGGCGATGGCCGGCAGCAGGCCCTCGGCCTCGAGCCTCTCGACGACCTCGACACGCCCAGGCGTGCGGTGCTGACTGCGAGGGCGACTGCGGCCGCCCTTGGGACGGTGGCCCTTCTGCAGGCGCGCGATCTGGGTGTCCTCGCGGGCGAGCCGGTCGAGCTGGGCGTTGACCTTCTCGCCATCGGGCTCGAACAGGGGGAACAGCTTGCGTCCGACCAGCACGTGCTGGTGTAGGGGCACCGGTCGGCGCTCCTCGACGATCGTGACGGTGTCGCCGCGCACCTCGGTGAGCCAGTCGCCGAACTCCTCGGCGTTCGAGACCGTCGCCGACAGACCGATGACGGTGACCGCCTCGGGCAGGTGGATGATGACCTCTTCCCAGACGGCGCCGCGGAATCGGTCGGCGAGGTAGTGCACCTCGTCCATCACCACGAAGCCGAGGCCGTTGAGCGTGCGCGAGCCGGCGTACAGCATGTTGCGCAGCACCTCGGTGGTCATGACCACGATGGGCGCCTCGCCGTTGATCGTGTGGTCACCGGTCAGCAGGCCGACGTTGGCCGCTCCGTACCGCTCGACGAGGTCGGCGAACTTCTGGTTCGACAGCGCCTTGATGGGCGTTGTGTAGAAGCATTTGCGGTCTTGGGCGAGAGCGAGGTGCACCGCGAACTCGCCGACGATCGTCTTGCCCGAGCCGGTGGGTGCGGCCACGAGCACGCCGTGGCCGTCCTCGACCTCACGGCAGGCCTCGATCTGGAAGTCGTCAAGCGGGAAGGAGTAGAGGTCGCGGAACGCGGCCAGGTGCGGATGCTGCCGGTCGGCCCGCGACTGGGCATACATCTCGGCCGGTGACGACATGCCCCCAGCCTACGTGGCCGGTCGCCATAGCGAGGGGGTGAACACCCTGAGCGCGGCCGGACAGATGGTGGTCGTCGTCGGCAGGGGGCCGAGACGCTCACCGTCGCCGTACGCGACGATGCCTGGCGACGAGAGCGTCACCTCACGGACGCGGTGGCGCTCGAACTCCGCGAGGCCGGTGTGGGCGCCCGTGCGCAGCTGCGGGAGGACCTGCAGGAGCTTCAGCCTGCTCACCGGGTTGATGATGACGACGTCGAGCAGGCCGTCGTCGATCGAGGCGCCCTCGCAGATGCGCAGGCCGCCGCCGAAGGACGGTCCGTTGCCCACGGCGACCAGCATCGCGTGACGCTCGATCGTGCGGCCGTCGAGGGTGATGGTGAACGGCAGAGGCTCGAACTCTCGCAGCTCGGCCACGATCGCTCGCTGGTATCTCAACCGACCGCTGGGCCATCGCATCGTGCTGGCCCGTTCGCTCACCTTGGAGTCGAAGCCGGAGGCGACGACCGTCGCCACGTAGCGGCCGTCGGCACGGGCAAGGTCGATGGTCCGGGTCTGTCCGGAGAGCACCACGTCGAGGGCTGTCACGGGGTCCTTGAGCGGGATGCCGAGGGCTCGAGCGGTGTCGTTGCCCGTCCCTGCCGGCAGCAGCCCCAGGACGAGGTCGGTGTCGGCGACCAGGTCGAGCACGCCGTGCAGTGCCCCGTCGCCCCCGATCACGACGACGGCGTCCAGCCCGATGCCGACCTGGTGCCTCAGCTCGTCGTGGGCCGCATCCGCATCGTCACCACGGACGGTGACGACGTCGTGGCCTGCCGCGCTGAGCGCCGGGATCGCCGCGGCGGCGATGGTCTCGCCCTGGCGTCGTCCCGAGCCGGGATTGATGAGGACGGCGACACGCATGTGCTGAGCGTAGGGGCGCTAGTCGAGCGGGGACAGCTCGTCGTCGGCCGGGCCCTGGGCCGCCTCGACGGCCCGCTTGCGGTCGGTGAGGCGGGCGATGACCTCTGAGATGAGGTACAGGACGCACATGGGTATCGCCAGGAAGAGCATCGTCAGAGGGTCGGTGCTGGGGGTGGCCACCGCGGCGAAGATGAAGATGCCGACGATCGTCCAGGGCCGGGCTCGGGCCAGCTGCTTGGCGCTGACGATGCGCAGGCGGTTCAGCAGCACGACAACTAGTGGGATCTGGGCCGAGACCCCGAACACCAGCATCATGCGCAGCACGAAGTTGAGGTAGTCGCCCGCGGTGAGCAGCGACTCCCAGCCGTCGGGCACGAACCCGATCAGGACCTCGATGGCCTTCGGGAGGACGAGGTAGCCGACGACCGCGCCGCCGACGAAGAGGGGAGCACCGGTGCCGGTGAGCAGAAGCGCCCATTTGCGCTCATGCCGGTGCAGCGCCGGCAGCACGAACGCCCAGATCTGCCAGAGCCACACCGGGCTTGAGGCGATCAGGCCGACGATGAGGGAGATCTTGAGCTGGAACTGGAAGGCGCCGCCGATGCCGGTGATCGCGAGGGTCGCTTCGAGACCCTGCTCGCGCAGCAGCGGGGCGATTCCCTTCTCGTACGGTCGCTGGAGCAGCTCGAGGAAGGGCTCGTAGAAGATCCAGCCGAGAATGGTTCCGACGAGGATCGCCAGCAGTGCCTTGGTGATGCGCTGCCGCAGCTCCCGCAAGTGTGAGAAGAGCGGCATGGTGCCTCCCTCGGGACGAGGGAGGCTAGGTCGTGGCCACAAGCTGACTCAGCCCTGCTCGGGCTTCTTCTCGGCCTTCGTGGTCTCAAGCGCCTCGGGCGACGTGTCGTCGTCATGGAGGTCCTTGACCTCGGCCTTGAAGATGCGCAGGGCGCGTCCGGTGCCACGTGCGAGCTCCGGCAGCTTCTTGGCACCGAACAGCAGCACCACGACGGCGAGTATCAGGAGGATCTCGGTCGTGCCCAGCTGACGGAACATGGTTACTCCTTCGAAGAGGTGTGCTCACCATCGTACGCGGCCAGTGCAGCGGTCGCGTGCTGATGCACCTCGGCGGCCAGGAAGGCCGGCTCGACGACGCTGACGGACCCGGCGTTGCGCAGCACCAGCCTGCGCAGCCACGACCAGTCGGCACCGAACATCTTGACCCGGCGGACGTCGTCGCGGGTCTCGAGCAGGTCGACCTGGTAGTACTCGGTCAGCCAGTGGGCGTGCGGGTGGAGGTCGAGCACGGCGTACGGGGCATCGGCTCCGACGGTGAACAGCCCGTCGGCCAGGTCACGGCCCTCGGCGTCGTGCTGCTCGGCGTCATGGGGTGTCACCTCCGCCTCGATCACCCGGTCGAGGCGGAAGAAGCGCAGGTCGGCGGCCTTGAGGCACCAGCCCTCGAGGTAGAGACGACCCTGGGAGGTGAAGATGCGACGCGGGTCGACCTGTCGGTCGGTGCGGTCGTCGCGTGAGGCGGTGGCGTAGGAGATCTCGAGCCGCTTGCCGTGGGAGATGGCCTGCTCGACCGCGGTGTGGATGTGCGGGTCGACCTGGTCGACATGGACATCCACAGGTGCCGACACGTCGTCGCCGATGGCGCTCTCGAGCTTGGAGAGCGCGCTGTCGATGATCGCGGTCTGGTCGCCGCTGGCCGAGGCGCGCAGGGTGCGCAGCGCGACGATGAGGGCAACCGCCTCGCGGGCGTTGAGCCGCAGCGGCCGGGTCATGAACTCGGCGTCGCGGATGTGGACGACGCCGTCCTCCTCGAGCGCACCGAGGTCGAAGTCGATGAGCTCGCCAGGAAGCTGGCCGGGGCCGACGTACATGAGCAGGCGCAGGTCGTCGCGGATCTGCTTGGCGCTCACCCCGAACTCGGCGGCGACGTCCTTGACCGGGATGCCGTCGCGGCCCTGGAGGTACGGAACCAGGGCGAGCATGCGCACCACCTGGTCGCGGGAGGTGCTCACGAGGCATCCACGACGGCGCGCAGCCGGTTGACCACGGCGTCGCGCACCTGCTCGGGTGAGATGACAACCACGTCAGGGCCGTAGGAGGTGATCTCCGAGGCGATCTCCCAGGCCGAGGCGTACCGCACGTGCACCTCGTCGAAGTCGTCGTCGACGGGCGTGACCTGCTCGGCGGTACGACGAAGCGACTGCGCGCGGCCGCGACGGATGCGCAGCACGGCGGCCTCGCTCGGCTCGGCCGGGAACAGCATCGCGGCGAGCTGCCGCATGTCGGTGCCCTCGGGGACCTCGTAGGAGCCCGGCTGCCCGGCGGTGGTGACGTCGCCCTGCACTCGTGAGAGGCGGAAGAGTCGGGGCTCACCGCGGTCGAGATCGAGCCCGCCCAGGTACCAGCGGTCGCGCCACGAGATGACGCCCCAAGGCTGCACGTGGCGGGCGGTGGCGTCACGCCCGGGACGTTGGTAGTCGAACCGGACGGGAATGCGACGCGTGACGGCGTCCCAGATGGTGTCGAACGAGGGTTCCTCGGTCGAGAGCCGGGGCTCGGCCATCCTCAGGACCGTCGTGTCGACGTCGATGCCGGCGGCCTTCAGCTTGACGAGCGCGGTGGACGACTCCCCTGCGAGCCCTGCGTGCTCCCACACCTGAGCGGCGAGTCCCAGCACGGCGGCCTCTTCGCGGGTGAGCTCGATGTCCGGCAGCTCGGCGTCGTCACGACGGATGCGGTAGCCGACCTCGTCGGCGAAGTAGGTGTCGTTGCTGCCGGTCTCGACGCTGATGCCGAGCTCGCGCAACTCGTCCTTGTCGCGCTCGAACATCCGGTCGAAGGCGGCGTCGGTGAGGTCGTGGTAGCCGCCGATCGCCTCACGCAGGCGCTCCTTGGTGACGAACTGCCGACTGACCAGCAGCGCGATGATGAGGTTCATCAACCTTTCGGTCTTGCGCGCTGCCATGGGAGAAGGGTCTCAGGAAGCGGCGAGCAAGTCGACGGCGAACAGCAGTGTGTCGCCGGGTTTGATGTCACCCTGGCCCTGGTCGCCGTAGGCCACCTCTGCCGGGCAGACCATCACGACGCGGCTGCCGACCTTCTGACCGACGAGCTGCTGGTCCCAGCAGGCGATGACCTGACCGACGCCCACGGAGAACTTGAACGACCCCTTGGACCAGGACTCGTCGAACACCTTGCCGTCGGGATAGACCTGGCCGACGTATTGGGCCGTGATGCTCTGTCCGGTGGTGATCGCGGCGCCATCACCCTCGATGACGACGTGCGCGCTCATCTTGGGGCTCTTCGGGGTGTCCTTGCCGGCTTTGAAGCCCGAGGGGTGGCCGTCCTTGTCGAGCACGATCGCTGGGACGTCCTTGGGCAGGTCGGCCTTCTTGCCGGTTGCCTCGGGCAGCGGCTTGGCAGCGGGATCAGGTGTGGTCTTGGAGATGACGTCGACGAGGAAGACGGCGGTGTCGTCGGCCTTGAGGCCGAGCGCGTCGTTGGCGGTGCCCCACGCGTCCTTGGGCGGGATGGCCACGAGGAAGCGGGTGCCGACCTTCTGGCCGATGAGGCCCTTGACCAGGCCCTTGAGCACGGGGCTGTCGTCGCTGAGGTCGACGGCCACGGGGTTCTTGCTGGTGAAGGAGTTGTCGAACGGCTTGCCCGTGCGTCCGTTGACCGCCAGATAGTTGATGGTGGCGCTGTCGCCCTTGGCGAGCTTCTCGCCGTCACCCTCGTCGACCACTCGGGTGGTCGTGGACGTGGTCTTGAAGTCGGTGCCGACCTTGATGCTCGGGTCGTCGGTGCCACCGCTGACCTTGATCGAGCTGAGCGAGGTGCCGTCACTGCCACCACAACCGGCGAGCAGGAGACCAGCGGCGACAGCCGCTACCAGGATTCGACGCACGACTAGGTCCTTCGACTCGGGAAACGATGGCCGCCGACCAGAGTAGCGACAGCGGCCAAGGTAGCCGCCGCTACATCCCGTCGATCAACCGCTGCACACGTTCGTCGGTCGCGCGGAAGGGATCCTTGCACAGGACCGTGCGCTGGGCCTGGTCGTTGAGCTTGAGATGCACCCAGTCGACGGTGAAGTCACGGCGGCGCTCCTGAGCGCGTTTGATGAAGTCGCCACGCAGGCGGGCACGGGTGGTCTGCGGCGGGACGTTCTTGGCCTGGAACACCTCGAGGTCGTTGGTGACGCGGCTGACCGCGCCCCTGTTCTCGAGCAGGTAGAACAGCCCGCGGTCGCGGCGGATGTCATGGTAGGCGAGATCGAGCTGGGCGATTCGCGGATCGCTCCAGGCCATGTTGTGCACGGCGCGGTAGCGGTCGAGCAGCTTGTACTTGATGACCCAGTCGATCTCGCGCTCCACGAGGGAGAGGTCCTCGGACTCGACAGCCTTGAGCGTGCGCTCCCAGAGGTCGAGCGCGCGGGTGATGACCGGGGTGTGCAGACCGTGCTTGTCGACGAACTCGGCAGCCTTGCCGAAGTACTCGGCCTGGATCTCCAGAGCCGACAGCTCCCGTCCGTTCGCCAGCTGCACCTTGTGGCGGCCGGTCATGTCGTGCGAGATCTCCCGGATGGCCCGGATCGGGTTGTCGAGCGTCATGTCGCGCATCGAGACCCCGGCCTCGATCATGCGCAGCACCAGGTCGGTCGTGGCCAGCTTGAGCAGCGTGGTCGTCTCGCTCATGTTGGAGTCGCCGACGATGACGTGCAGGCGACGGAAGCGCTCGGCATCGGCATGCGGCTCGTCGCGGGTGTTGATGATGGGCCGCGAGCGGGTCGTGGCGCTGGAGACGCCTTCCCAGATGTGCTCGGCCCGCTGGCTGACGGAGAAGATGGTGCCGCGAGGCGTCTGCTGGACCTTGCCGGCGCCGACGATGATCTGGCGCGACACGAGGAACGGGATCAGGACGTCGGAGAGCTTGCTGAAGTCGCCCCCTCGGCTGACGAGGTAGTTCTCGTGGCAGCCGTAGGAGTTGCCCGCGGAGTCGGTGTTGTTCTTGAACAGGTAGATGTCGCCGTCGACGCCGTCCTCGGCAAGCCGGGTCTGGGCGTCGACCATCAGGCCCTCGAGGATGCGCTCACCGGCACGGTCGTGGGTCACGAGGTCGACGAGGTTGTCGCATTCGGGTGTGGCGTACTCGGGATGGCTGCCGACGTCGAGGTACAGACGGGCGCCGTTGCGCAGGAAGACGTTGCTGCTGCGCCCCCAAGACACGACGCGACGAAAGAGGTAGCGAGCCACCTCGTCGGGCGAGAGACGTCGCTGACCCTTGAACGTGCAGGTGACGCCGTACTCGTTCTCGATGCCGAATATCCGCCGGTCCATGGGACGAGCCTAGTCGCGCCTTCCAGAACCTGCGGTTGCCGCGCGAAAACAATCGTCCGCCGGTCGCCTCGAGGCGACCGGCGGACGAACTGAAATATGGTCGAGCAGCGGCGGTCAGACGCTCTTGCGACGGAACTCCCGGGCCTCGACCGGCCCGTTGGCCCCGTGGGACTTCTCACTGGTGTCGTGAGCGGCTCCGTCGGCCGAGGCGTGGTGCTTCTGCTTCTTCTTGTCCAGCGCCTCGCGGAACTTGCGGCGCATGTCTTCGTCGGCCATCTCGTACCTCCAGCAGTGGGTCGGAGCAACCAGCCTAACCCGTAAGAGCAGGTCGGAGCTCAGGCGAGCTCGGCGGCGACGACGTCGTCGGCGAGGCGCTTGAACTTGCGAGGCTGGCTGCGGGTGCGATCGAGCACCGCCACCTCGAGCACCGCGGGGTCGAGCGTGCGCGCCGGGGCGGTGTCCTGGCCAAGGGACGTCACGGCCAGACGCAGCGCACCGGCACGATCGAGGCCTTCGGTGTAGTGCTCGCCGAGGTGTGCCTCGACCTTCTCGCTCTGCCCGCCCATGACGCCGTAGCCCTGCACGTCGGCTACTGAGCCGTCGTAGGTGAGGCGGTAGATCTGGTCGCTCGAGGCGTCCGAGCCGACCTCGGCCACAAAGATCTCGACCTCGTAGGGCTTCTCGCCGCCGGAGGAGAAGATCGTGCCGAGCGTCTGGGCGTACGCGTTGGCCAGGCCCCGGCCGGTGACGTCGCGGCGGTCGTAGGAGTAGCCACGCAGGTCGGCGAGCCGAACGCCCGCGATGCGCAGGTTCTCGAACTCGTTGTAGCGCCCGACCGCGGCGAAGCCGATGCGGTCGTAGATCTCGCTGATCTTGTGCAGCGCCTTGGAGGGGTTCTCCGCGACGAACAGGATGCCGTCGGCGTACTGGACCACGGCGACGCTGCGGCCGCGGGAGATGCCCTTGCGGGCGAAGTCCGCCCGATCCTTCATGAGTTGCTCGGGCGAGACGTAGAACGGTGCAGTCATGGCCGGTGGCCTCTCAGATCAGGGGTGCGGAAGGGCCGTCGGGCTGCGACATGCGCCCGGCGATGACCTGGTCGGCGATGGCCGCCGTGGCGTCGTCGGGATAGGCGCGGAAGCCGTCGGCCGTGATGACGGCCACCATCGGGAAGATGCGCCGGGCGAGATCGGGCCCGCCCGTGGCGGAGTCGTCGTCGGCCGCGTCGTAGAGCGCCTGGATGGTGGCGGTGACGGTGTCCTGCTCGTTCATGCCCTCGCGGTAGAGCTTCTTCAACGAGCCGCGGGCGAACGTCGAGCCGGAGCCGACCGAGTGGAAGGTCCGTTCCTCGTTGCGGTTGCCGGTGACGTCGAAGGCGAAGATGCGTCCGACCCGGGCGTCGGTGTCGAAGGCGGCGAACAACGGGACGACCGCCAGACCCTGCATCGCCATGCCGAGGTTGCCCCGGATGAGCGTGGCGAGCCGGTTTGCCTTGCCGTCGGTCGAGAGTACCGCGCCCTCGATCTTCTCGTAGTGCTCGAGCTCGACCTGGAACAGACGGGTCATCTCGACCGCGAGGCCCGCGGTGCCGGCGATGCCGACGCAGGAGAACTCATCGGTCGGGAAGACCTTCTGGATGTCACGCTGCGCGATGACGTTGCCCATCGTGGCGCGGCGGTCGCCGGCCATGACGACGCCGCCGTCGAAGGTCGCGGCGACGATCGTGGTGCCGTGGGTGACGCCTGCGAGCGACGAGGCGTCGCCGCTGCGCGAGGACGGCAGCAGCTCAGGTGCCTGGGCGGTGAGGAACTCCGAGAACGATGACGAGCCCGTGGCGCGGTAGGGCGCTGGGAGCATCACTGTCCGCCCTTCTGCACGAAGCCGCGCACGAACTCCTCGGCGTTCTCCTCGAGGACTCCGTCGATCTCGTCGAGGATCGAGTCGACGTCGTCGTCGAGCTTCTCCTTGCGCTCGGCGTCGACCTCGGTGGTCTCGACCTGCTCGTCGGTCTCGCCCGCCTTGCGGGTGTTCTTGTGCTGCTGCTCAGACATGTCTTCACCCTATCCCGTGTGAGCGAGCCCGCGCCGGTGCTGAACTGGTTCGGGCCGTGCGAGCCTATTGTCTCGTGATCGCCGCGAAGAGCTCGGCGGCGGTGTTGCTGGTCTCGAAGAGACTGCCGACGTGCTCGCGGGTGCCACGCAGCGGCTCCATCGTCGGGATGCGCTGCAGGGAGTCGTGGCCGGGCAGGTCGAAGATCACCGAGTCCCACGAGGCCGCCGAGATGTCCTTGGCGAAACGGGTCAGGCACATGCCGCGGAAGTAGGCGCGGGTGTCGGTGGGCGGGGCGACCACCGCGTCGGCGATCTGTTCGTCGGTGAGCAGTCGCTTCATGCGTCCCGTGCGGACGAGCGAGTGGTAGAGGCCCTTGTGCAGGCGGACGTCGTGATACTGGACGTCGACCAGGTGCAGCTTGGCGTGGTCCCAGTCGAGACCGTCGCGCTCGCGGTACCGGTTGAGCAGGGCGAGCTTGGCGACCCAGTCGAGCTCCTCGACGCACTCGAGGGGATCACGCCCGAGGCGGATGAGGATGTCCTCCCAGCGGGCCAGGATGTCATCGGTCTGCTCATCGCTGCCCTCGCGCTCGACGAACGCCTTGGCCTGCTCGAGGTACTCGGCCTGGATCTGGAGCGCCGTCAGGTTGCGACCGTCCTGGAGCTCGACCGTCGTGGTGAGGGTCGCGTCGTAGGAGATGTCGTGGAGGGCCGTGACGGGGGTGGAGAGCGCGAGGCCAGGCTTCAGGAAGCCGGCCTCGATCATGGAAAGCACGAGGGACGTGGTGCCGTGCTTGAGGTAGATGGCCGTCTCAGAGAGGTTGGCGTCGCCGATGATGACGTGCAGGCGCCGGTACTTCTTCGGGTCGGCGTGCGGTTCGTCGCGGGTGTTGATGATGGGGCGCTTGAGCGTCGTCTCCAGGCCCACACCGACCTCGAAGTAGTCGGCGCGCTGGCTGATCTGGAAGGCGTGGACGCTGCCGTCCTGCTGACGCCCGACGCGGCCGGCACCGGTGAACACCTGGCGCGTGACGAAGAACGGCGTGAGGTGCTCCACGATCGAGTCGAAGGCGACGTCACGGCGCATCAGGTAGTTCTCGTGCGAGCCGTACGCGGCGCCCTTGTTGTCGACGTTGTTCTTGTAGAGCACGATCGGAGCGGTTCCGGGGATGTTGGCCGCGAGCTCGGCGCCTCGGCGCATGACGTTCTCGCCGGCCTTCTCCCACAGGACGACGTCGAGCGGGTTCGTGACCTCGGGACTCGCGTACTCCGGGTGGGCGTGGTCGACGTAGAGGCGGGCGCCGTTGGTGAGGATGACGTTGGACAGGCCGAGGTCCTCGTCGGTGAGCTGGCTCGGGTCGGCGACATCGCGGCCGAGGTCGAAGCCGCGGGCGTCGCGCAGCGGGTTCTCCTCCTCGAAGTCCCAGCGAGCGCGGCGGGTGAGCCCGTGTGCGGCGGCATAGGAGTTGACCACATGGGTCGAGGACACCATCGGATTGGCATACGGCTGGCCCTGCACGGCGATGCCGTACTCGACCTCGCTGCCCATCACACGTCGGACCGTCATGCGTCCACCCTACGGCGAGGGGACGGCTGGGCGACGCCGGTGAGCGGTCAGAGGCGCTTGCCGAGGTGCACACTCACCTCGGAGTCGGCGTAGAACCCGAAAGGCTCGATGTCGGTGTAGCCCGACGAGCGGTAGAGCGCGATCGCCTCGGGCTGCGCCTCGCCCGTCTCCAGGATGATGCGGGCGGCACCGGCATCCGAGGCCGAGTGCTCGAGGTGGGCGAGCACCGCACGCGCCAGCCCGAGGCGCTGATAGGCCGGCCGGACGTACATCCGCTTGATCTCCGCATCAGTGCCGCGCCGCCGCCAGCCGCCCATCGCGGCGGGGACGCCGTCGACGTACAGCATCACGAAGCGTCCCAGCGGCGCGCGGAGCTCCGCAGCATCGATCGGCGCGACATCGCCCTCGCCCCCGTACCGGCGTGCGTACTCGTGCTGCACCTCAGCGGTGAGGACCTGCGCGTCGTCGCTGTCGTACGCGACGACGCGCAGGTCGTGAGCCTGGCTCAGAGGTACTGCCCGGTGTTGGCCACCGTGTCGATGGAGCGCCCGGGCTCGTTGCCGCTCTTGCCGGTGACGAGGGTGCGGATGAACACGATGCGCTCACCCTTCTTGCCCGAGATGCGTGCCCAGTCGTCGGGGTTCGTGGTGTTCGGGAGGTCCTCGTTCTCCTTGAACTCATCGACGCACGCCTGCATCATGTGCTGGACCCGCAGACCGCGCTGGCCGAGGTCGAGGAAGTCCTTGATGGCCATCTTCTTGGCTCGGTCGACGATGTTCTGGATCATGGCGCCGGAGTTGAAGTCCTTGAAGTACAGGATCTCCTTGTCGCCACCGGCGTACGTGACCTCGAGGAACTGGTTGTCCTCGGACTCGGTGTACATCCGCTCGACCGTCAGCTGGATCATGCCGTTGACGCAGCCCTCGCGGTCGCCGTTCCACTCGGCGAGGTCGTCGGCGTGCAGGGGCAGGCTCGCGGTGAGGTACTTGCTGAAGATGTCGCGTGCCGACTCGGCGTCGGGGCGCTCGATCTTGATCTTCACGTCGAGTCGGCCGGGACGCAGGATGGCCGGATCGATCATGTCCTCGCGGTTGGAGGCACCGATGACCAGGACGTTCTCGAGGCCCTCGACACCGTCGATCTCGCTCAGCAGCTGCGGAACGATCGTGTTCTCGACGTCAGAGGAGACCCCGGTGCCGCGTGTGCGGAACAGGGAGTCCATCTCGTCGAAGAAGATGATGACGGGCGTGCCCTCGCTGGCCTTCTCGCGGGCACGCTGGAAGATCAGGCGGATGTGCCGCTCGGTCTCGCCCACGTACTTGTTGAGCAGCTCGGGACCCTTGATGTTGAGGAAGAAGGAGCGTCCCTCCTCGCCGGTGCGCTCGGAGACCTTCTTGGCCAGCGAGGCCGCGACCGCCTTCGCGATCATGGTCTTGCCACAGCCGGGAGGACCGTAGAGCAGCACACCCTTCGGCGGCTTGAGCTGGTGCTCGATGAAGATGTCGGGGTGCAGGTACGGCAGCTCGACGGCGTCGCGGATCGACTCGATCTGGCCACGCAGGCCGCCGATGCTCTCGTAGTCGATGTCGGGCACCTCTTCGAGGACGAGGTCCTCGACCTCGCTCTTGGGCACGCGCTCGTAGACGTAGCCGGCGCGGGCGTCGAGCAGCAGCGAGTCGCCCGAGCGCAGCTTGAGGCCGATCAGCGGATCGGCCAGGCGCACGACGCGCTCTTCGTCGGTGTTGCCGACGACCAGCGCGCGCTCGCCGTCGGCGAGGATCTCCTTGAGGGTCACCACCTCGCCGGTGAGCTCGAACTCGAGCGCGGCCACGACGTTCATGGCCTCGTTGAGGATGACCTCCTGGCCCTTGCGCAGCGTGTCCTTGTCGACGGTCGGGCTCACGTTGACACGCAGCTTGCGTCCGCCGGTGAAGACGTCGATGGAGTCGTCGTCGTTGCGCTGCAAGAAGGTGCCGAAGCCGGTGGGCGGCTGTGCCAGCCGGTCGACCTCCTCCTTGAGCGTGATGATCTGGTCGCGCGCCTCACGCAGCGTCGTGCTGAGCCGCTCGTTCTGCATCGTCGTGGACGTGAGTCGGCTGCTGAGCTCGGAGAGTCGCGAGTCGAGGGAGCCTTCGTTGCCCAGACGCCGACGCAGGTGCTCGACCTCGGCACGCAGGTACGCCAGCTCGGCCTCGGAACCGCCGGTGGGGATGTGCTGCTGATCGCTCATAGCCGCCTCCTGTGTTGATGTCGACCCTACCCGCCGTCACCGCAAACGGAAGGCCAAGTCAAACAGGCGTGCGTGACTTTTGGGTTACGTCTCAGTACCCGGCTCGAGGTCGATCGGCCGAGGACCGAGGTAGTCGGGTCCGTAGGCACCGGGTGCGGGGCGCCGGGACGTCCCGAGCGAGCGCTGCCCGGGGGCCATCCGTCGGGCCGTCGCGAGGAACGCCGTGTGTCCGATCATCGAGTGGTCGGGGCGGACGGCGAGGCCCTCGAGGTGCCAGGTGCGCAGCAGCGTCTCCCAGGCGGCGGGCTCGGTGAAGCCGCCCTCGGCGCGCAGCGTCTCGACGAAGCGCGAGAGCTGTGTCGTGGTGGCGACGTAGGCGCAGATGATGCCCCCGGGCACGAGTCGCTCGGCCGCGAGCGGGACGCAGGTCCAAGGGTCGACCATGTCGAGCACGAGCCGGTCGATCTCGGTCTCGGTGATGGTCTCGCGGACGTCGCCGACGGTCAGGGTCCAGGCCGGGTGCTCTCCCCCGACGACCTGCTCGACGTTGCGGCGCGCGATGTCGGCGAAGTCCTCGCGGATCTCGTACGAGCCGAGATGTCCCTCGGTGCCGATGGCGCGCAACAGGTAGGCGGTGAGGCTGCCCGACCCGGCACCTGCCTCGACGACCCGTGCGCCAGGGAAGATGTCGGCCATCGCGACGATCTGCGCGGCGTCCTTGGGGTAGATGATCGCGGCACCGCGCGGCATCGACACGACGTACTCCGAGAGCAGCGGCCGGAACACCTGGTAGGGCCCGCCGAGCGAGGAGTGGATGATGATGCCCTCGGGGTGGCCGATCATGTCGTCATGCTGGATCTGGCCCTTCTTGGTGGAGAAGGCCTTGCCCACCTCGAGCTGCACGTTGTGCTTGCGGCCCTTCGGGTCGGAGAGGCGTACCCACTCCCCCTCCAGCATCGGCCCGCTGCGCATCCACGTCGGTGACGTCACACGATTCCTTCCCGGTAGGCCTCGTCGACACGCGAGGCGCGCAGCACCGCGACCTGTTGGTCGGCGTCGTCGACGAGGACGTAGACATGTGCCGGCTCCGCGGCCATCGCGCGGAGCAGGCTCGTACCGCGCAGCCCGACGGGCAGGCGGGGTGAGTCGAGGGGGACGTCGACGCCGAGCTCGCCGAGCTCCCGTGCGACGAGCTGGTTGACGCGCGCGAAGCGGTCGGCGTGACGCAGGGCGTCGCCGGCCCCCTGCCACAGGAACCAGCCGACGAGCAGGGCGATGACGAGGTCGATGATCGTCCGCTCGTCGTCCCAGTCGACGAGGACGAGCACGACGGCCACGATCGCGACGGCCGAGATGCGGCCGAACCAGGCCGCGGCGCGGATGCCGGTGGCCTCGTTGCCGCTGAAGTGCCAGACGATCGCCCGGAAGACCCGTCCGCCGTCGAGCGGGAGGCCGGGCAGCATGTTGAAGATCGCGACGAGCACGTTGACGAAGCCGATCGACCACACGATCTCGTCGGTGACGCCGCCGTCGAACAGGGTGGAGCTCCACAGCCCGGCGAGGCCGATGACGAGGGACGTGACCGGCCCCACGATCGACGTCAGAAGCTCCTGCCAGGGGGTGCGGCTCTCGCCCTCCATGACCGTCTCGCCGCCGAGCAGGTGCAGCGTGACCGAGGAGACGGCCATGCCGAAGTGCCGGGCCGCCACGACATGCGCGAGCTCGTGGACGAGCACGGACACATAGAGGCCCACGACGAACGCCGTGGACACGAGGTACGAGTTCTGGGCGGAGCCGGCGAACCGTGGAGCGAAGAGCAGCACGAGCGCGACACCCATGAGGAGCAGCGACGGACGGATCTGGACCAGGACGCCGGCGAACCGGCCGAGCCTGATCGCGCCCGGCGTGCGGGCGGTCCTGTCACGTGCTTTCACGTGTACACGGTAGTGGGTCGCGGCGAGGTGACCCTGAACTGTCCTGCCCGGCGACTAAGGTGCGGCACATGGACGTCACGATTCGTCAGTCACTCTCCCCGAGCCGCGCCGGCGACTTCATGACCTGCCCGTTGCTCTTCCGCTTCCGGACGATCGACAGGCTGCCTGAGCCGCCCGATGCGGCGGCCGTCCGCGGCACGCTCATCCACGCGGTCCTCGAAGACCTCTTCGGCGAGGGCGCGGTGGGCCGCACCCTCGATCGTGCCGTCGAGCTGCTCCCCTCGGAGTGGCAGAAGCTGCGCGACGAGGAGCCCGCCCTCGGCGCGCTGTTCACGGCAGAGCAGGCGGCCGAGGAGACCGCCTGGCTCGCGAGCTGCGTCGACCTGCTGAAGAACTACTTCTTGATGGAGGATCCCCGCACCGTCGAGCCGGAGTCGCGTGAGCAGCGGGTGTCGCACGAGCTCGAGTCGGGACTGCGCCTCGGTGGCATCGTCGATCGCATCGACGTGGCCCCCGACGGCCGCATCCGCGTCGTCGACTACAAGACCGGCCGCTCCCCCGATCCGCGGTTCGAGGCCAAGGCGCTCTTCCAGATGAAGTTCTACGCGTTGGTCATCTGGCGCACTCGGGGAGTCATCCCGACGCTGCTGCAGCTGATGTACTTCGCCGACTCCGCGTTCCTTCGCTACGAGCCCACCGAGAGCGACCTGCTGGCCACCGAGCGCAAGCTCCTCGCACTCTGGTCGGCCATCCAGGAGGCGACCGAGCGAGGCGAGTTCGTTCCTCGCAAGAGCGCGCTGTGCAGTTGGTGCGCCCACAAGGCGCTGTGCCCGGAGTGGGGTGGCACCACGCCGCCCATGCCGGTCAGCGCCTGAGGCTGCCGCCGGTCGCGAGGGCTATCAGCTCCTCCGGGCCGAGACCGTCCAGCGTCGGCACCTGCACACGCCGGGGCGCCGCCACGACGTTGACGAAGTTCGGCACCACGACGACGTGGCAGCCGGCCGCGTTGGCCGAGGCGGCACCGGTGCCCGAGTCCTCCACTGCGAGGCAGTCGGCCGCGTCCACCCCGAGCAACTCGGCGGCCCGCAGGTAAGGCTCCGGGTGCGGCTTTCCGTGTGCCACCTGCTCGCCCGACACCACCGCCTTCAGTGGCAGTCGTGCGGCCACGGGCGCGGCGATCGGTGCATACGACATCGTCACGAGTGCCTGGGGAACCCCCAACTCGTCGAAGGCCTCGACCATCTCACGGGCCCCTCGGCGCCAGGGGATGTCGTGGGCCAGGCTCGCGGCCACTCGCTGCACCAGGAAGTCGACGATGTCCTCGGGAGCCATGCCGCTGCCGATCCGCTCGCGGATGTAGAGCGCGGAGTCGATCAGGGAGTTGCCGACCAGCGCGAGGCCGTCCTGCTCGGTCCAGATGGCGTCGTGGCGCGCGGCGAGCTCGTGCTCGCCGGCCATCCAGACGGGTTCGGTGTCGACGAGCGTCCCGTCGAGGTCCCAGAGCACGGCGGCGATGTCGGTCACCGGCCCAGCCTACGGGCGTCTCGTTTCAGGGAGTGAGACACTGGTACCAGTCCCCGAGATTTCCCGAAGAAACGTCACGCGGGTCGTACGCTCGAAGGACGCTGATCGCGACCTGATCCGTTCCGTTGGAGGACCCCTTGCCCGACCACTCGTCCACCCGTCCCGATGCGACGTCCGCCCTGACAGCGGCCCTTCGCGAGCGCATCCTGGTGCTCGACGGGGCCATGGGCACGATGATCCAGCAGCAGGGGTTCGGCGAGGACGACTACCGCGGCGAGCGGTTCGCGCAGTGGCCGAGCGACCTGAAGGGCAACAACGACCTGCTGAGCCTCACCCAGCCGGACGCCATCCGCAACATCCACAAGGCCTACCTCGAGGCCGGCGCCGACCTGGTCGAGACCAACACCTTCAACGCCCAGCGCATCTCGCTCGCCGACTACGGCATGCAGGACCTCGCCTACGAGTTCAACCTCGCCTCGGCCCGCCTGGCCCGTGAGGCCTGTGACGAGGTCACGGCACGCACCCCCGATCGTCCGCGGTACGTCGTGGGTGCTCTCGGTCCGACGAACCGCACCGCCTCGATCTCGCCGGACGTCAACGATCCCGGTGCCCGCAACGTCACCTTCGAGGAGCTCGTCGAGGCGTACCTCGAGCAGCTCGCAGGCCTGGCCGACGGCGGCACCGACCTGCTGATCATCGAGACGATCTTCGACACGCTCAACGCCAAGGCCGCGATCTTCGCCATCGAGACCTTCTTCGATCAGCGTGGACGACGCTGGCCGCTGATCATCTCCGGCACCATCACCGACGCCTCCGGACGCACGCTCTCGGGCCAGGTCACGGAGGCGTTCTGGAACTCCGTCCGTCACGCCAAGCCCCTGCTCGTGGGCCTCAACTGCGCTCTCGGTGCGAAGGAGATGCGTCCCTACGTCGCCGAGATGGCACGCATCGCCGACTGCTTCATCTCCTGCTACCCCAATGCCGGGCTTCCGAACGCCTTCGGCGAGTACGACGAGTCGCCGGCAGAGACCTCGGCGGTCGTGCGCGAGTTCGCCGAGGACGGCCTCGTCAACCTGCTCGGCGGCTGCTGCGGCACGACGCCCGCCCACGTCGCGGCGATCGCCTCGTCGATCGAGGGCCTCACGCCGCGAGTGCCCAGCGAGCGGCCACCGGCTCTGCGCCTCTCGGGCCTCGAGCCGCTGATCGTCGACGACAGCTCCCTATTCGTCAACGTGGGCGAGCGCACCAACATCACCGGCTCCGCGCGCTTCCGCAACCTGATCCGTGACGGCGACTACAACACGGCGCTCTCCGTGGCGCGCCAGCAGGTCGAGAACGGCGCGCAGGTCATCGACGTCAACATGGACGAGGGCATGATCGACGGCGTCGCGGCCATGGATCGCTTCGTCAAGCTGATCGCGAGCGAGCCCGACATCAGCCGGGTGCCGCTCATGGTCGACTCCTCCAAGTGGGAGGTCATCGAGGCGGGGCTGCGCTGCGTGCAGGGCAAGTCGATCGTCAACTCGATCTCGCTCAAGGAGGGTGAGGAGAAGTTCGTCGCCCAGGCACGCCTGTGTCGCAAGTACGGAGCGGCGGTCGTCGTCATGGCCTTCGACGAGGACGGCCAGGCCGACGACCTCGAGAAGCGCAAGCAGATCTGCGCCCGGGCCTACCGCATCCTCACCGAGGAGGTCGGCTTCCCGGCCGAGGACATCATCTTCGACCCGAACATCTTCGCTCTTGCCACCGGCATCGAGGAGCACTCCAACTACGGGGTCGACTTCATCGAGGGCACTCGCTGGATCAAGGAGAACCTGCCCGGGGCGCTCATCTCCGGCGGCGTCTCGAACGTCTCGTTCTCCTTCCGCGGCAACAACGCCGTGCGCGAGGCGATCCATGCGGTGTTCCTCTACCACGCGATCGCCGCCGGCATGGACATGGGAATCGTCAATGCCGGCGCCCTCGTCATCTACGACCAGGTCGACGAGCGCCTGCGCGAGCGCATCGAGGACGTTGTGCTCAACCGCCGTCCCGACGCGGCCGACCGGCTGCTCGAGATCGCCTCGGAGTACGTCGTCACCGACGCCGTCGCCGAGAAGGCCGCCGAGGAGTGGCGCTCGTTGCCGCTGGGCGAGCGCATCACCCATGCCCTGGTCAAGGGCATCGACGAGCACATCGAGGACGACACCGAGCTCCTGCGTGCTGAGATCTCCGAGCGCGGCGGACGCCCGATCGAGGTCATCGAGGGCCCACTCATGGACGGCATGAACGTCGTGGGCGACCTCTTCGGCGCCGGCAAGATGTTCCTCCCACAGGTTGTGAAGTCGGCTCGTGTCATGAAGAAGGCCGTCGGCTACCTGATCCCGTTCATCGAGGCGGAGAAGCAACCCGGCGACGCCGAGCGCGCCAAGGGCAAGGTCATCATGGCCACGGTCAAGGGCGACGTCCACGACATCGGCAAGAACATCGTCGGAGTCGTCCTGCAGTGCAACAACTACGACGTCATCGACCTGGGCGTCATGGTCCCCGCCCAGAAGATCCTCGACACCGCGAAGGCCGAGAACGCCGATGCCATCGGCCTCTCAGGGCTCATCACGCCGTCACTCGACGAGATGGTCAACTTCGCCGTCGAGATGGAGCGGCAGGGCTTCGAGATCCCGCTGCTCATCGGCGGCGCCACGACCTCACGCGCGCACACCGCGGTGAAGGTCGACAAGAAGTACCACGGACCGGTCATCTGGGTGAAGGACGCCTCACGCTCGGTGCCTGTCGTGGCCTCCCTGCTCTCCGACGACCTGCGCCCGGCCCTCCTGGCCGAGGTCGAGGCCGACTACGACTCGCTGCGCGAGCGGCACGCCGCACGCAACGACGCCCGCGCCATGCTGCCGCTCGCCGAGGCGCGAGCCGATGCCACGCCGATCGACTGGAGCGACTACCGCCCGCCGCGCCCTCGGATGCTCGTCCAGCAGGCCCGCGACCTGTGCGAGGGCCCCGACTGCGACCACCGGCACGCGCTGGCCACGCAGTTCGTCCGCACCTTCGAGGACTACCCGCTCCAGGAGCTGCGCGAGTACATCGACTGGCAGCCGTTCTTCAACGCGTGGGAGATGAAGGGCAAGTACCCCGACATCCTGAACAACCCCGTGTCCGGCGAGACCGCACGCAAGCTCTTCGACGACGCCCAGCAGATGCTCGACCGGGTCATCGACGAGCGCTGGCTGCGGGCGTCCGGTGTGTTCGGGCTCTTCCCGGCCAGCACCGTGGGGCACGACGACATCGAGATCTACCGAGACGAGACCCGATCGGAGGTCCTGACGACGCTGCGCCAGCTGCGCCAGCAGACCGAGCACCGGCCCGGTGTGCCGCACAGGTCTCTTGCCGACTTCGTCGCGCCGCGCGAGACCGGGCTGCGCGACTACGTGGGCGCCTTCGCCGTCACGGCCGGCCTCGGGGCGACTGACCGCATCGTGGCCTTCAAGGCCGAGCTCGACGACTACAGCGCGATCCTGCTGGAATCGCTCGCCGATCGTCTTGCCGAAGCGTTCGCCGAGCGTATGCACGAGCGGGTGCGCACCGAGTTCTGGGCATACGTCCCCGACGAGAAGCTCGACAACGGATCGCTGATCGCCGAGAAGTACCGCGGCATCCGACCGGCACCGGGGTACCCCGCCTGTCCCGAGCACACGGAGAAGAAGACCATCTGGGAGCTTCTCGACGTCGAGAAGCGAACCGGCATCGAGCTGACCGACAGCATGGCCATGTGGCCGGGCGCGGCCGTCAGCGGCCTCTACTTCTCCCACCCGCAGTCGCAGTACTTCGTGCTGGGGCGCGTCGGGCGCGACCAGGTCGAGGACTACGCGGCGCGCAAGGGCTGGACGATGGACGAGGCCGAGCGCTGGCTCTCGCCGAACCTGGGCTACCGCAGCGACAACGAGTAGCCCGTGCTCCCTCCGGGCGGAGGAGAGTGAACTAGGGTGAAAGCGTGAGTGACGACGTCTCAATCCCCCAGCTCGACGACCCGTGGATGGTGGCGGCGTTCGAGGGCTGGAACGACGCCGCCGACGCCGCGTCGGGTGTCATCGACCACCTGATCGAGGAGTGGGACGCCCAGGTCCTCGTCGAGTTCGACCCGGAGGAGTTCTACGACTTCCAGGTCAACCGGCCCCACACTCACGTCGACGAGAACGGTCAGCGCACCCTCTTGTGGCCGACCCCGACGCTGTACCACGCCCGGCCCCGACGAGGCGGCCGCGACGTGCTGCTGCTCAGGGCCGCTGAGCCGAACTTCCGCTGGAAGGCCTTCTGCGTAGGCATCGTCGATGTCGCCGCCCGTGCGGGGGTCAAGGAGCTGGTCACGCTCGGCGCCCTGCTGGCCGACACACCGCACACGCTCCCGGTGCCGGTCAACGGGTCGACGTCCGACCCTGCGCTGATGGACCGGATGTCGTTGCAGCCGTCGCGCTACACCGGGCCCGTGGGCATCAACTCGGTGCTCGCCGAGGCGGCCTCGGAGCGGGGCATCGCGACCGCGTCCTTGTGGGCGGCGGTGCCGCACTACCTGGCCGAGCCGCCGTGCCCCAAGGCCGCCTTGGCGCTGCTCGGCGCCCTCGAGGACGCGATGGGTGTCGCCCTCCCCCAGGGAGTGCTGGTCGAGATGACCGACGCCTGGCAGCGCGGTGCCGAAGACCTCGCCGACCGCGACACGGAGATCGCCGAGTACGTCGAGGCCCTTGAGAACGAGCGCGAGACGAGCGAGCTGCCCGAGGCGTCCGGTGACGCCATCGCGCGCGAGTTCGAGCGCTACCTGCGTCGCCGCCGCGACGAGACCGAGGAGTGACGACCCCCTCTCCGGACGGGCTGCCGATCGTCGAACGGCTGCGCGCGGCCGGCTGCGTCTTCGCCGAGGACGAGGCTGCCCTGCTGCTTGAGGCCGCGACCAGTCCGCTCGAGCTCGAGTCGATGGTGGGCCGCCGGGTCGAGGGCCTGCCCCTGGAGCAGATCCTAGGCTGGGCCGAGTTCTGCGGTCTGCGCATCCTGGTCGAGCCGGGCGTGTTCGTGCCCCGGCGCCGTACCGAGCTCCTCGTCCAGGAGGCCACGACCCTCGCTCCGGCCGGCGCGGTGGTCGTCGACCTGTGCTGCGGCTCCGGCGCGGTGGGGACGGCGTTGGCCCGCACGCTGATCGATGTCGAGCTGCACGCAGCCGACATCGATCCCGCCGCGGTGCGATGCGCGCGGCGCAACGTGACGCCCGAGCTCGGAGCCGTCCACGAGGGCGACCTCTACGACGCGTTGCCGCCCCGCTTGCGTGGGCGGGTCGACCTCCTGGTGGCCTGCACCCCCTACGTCCCCAGTGACGCGATCGACCTCATGCCGCCCGAGGCTCGCCTCCACGAGCCCCTGGTGGCGCTGGACGGCGGACCGGACGGGCTGGACGTCGTGCGGCGGATGGCCGCGGGCGCGATGACGTGGCTGGCGCCCCGAGGCCATCTGCTGGTCGAGACGAGCGAGGGCCAGGCGGCCCTCGCGGCGGACGAGCTCGCCAGGGCCGGCCTCGTGGCTCGCATCGTCAGCTCGGACGACCTCGGCGCGACCGTCGTGGTGGGGGCAGCGCCCTAGCTGGCGCTGCGGCCGGAAGTCAGAGGGCCAGGCCGAGCAGCGCGTCGAGCGCCGTGCGTGCGACCGCAGGGGCAGCGGGGTCGTCGCCAGGCTCCATGGCCCATGCATCGACGACGGCGAGCGCCGCAGGCGCGTCGAGGTCGTTCGACAGGGCGTCGCGCAGATCCGCGACGAGTGCCTCGCCGGACGGGCCGCTGGGACGCTCGAGGGCCGCCCGCCAGGAGGCGAGGCGCGCCTCGGCGATCACCATCTCCTTGGTGAACCACTCCCAGTCGCTGCGGTAGTGGTGGGCGAGCAGCGCGAGCCGGATGGCCATCGGGTCGTGGCCCTCGGCGCGCAGGACCGACACCAGGACGAGGTTGCCCTTCGACTTCGACATCTTCTCGCCCTCGTAGCCGACCATGCCGGCGTGGACGTAGGCCGAGGCGAACGGCTGTCCGGTGGCGACCCTCGACTCGGAGGCCGACATCTCGTGGTGTGGGAACACCAGGTCGGAGCCGCCACCCTGGACGTCGAAGTCGGGGCCGAGGTGCTCGAGGGCGATGGCGGCGCACTCGATGTGCCAGCCGGGGCGGCCGCGGCCGAGACGGGTTTCCCAGGCCGGCTCGCCGGGACGCTCGGCCTGCCAGAGCAGGCAGTCGAGCGGGTGCTTCTTGCCGGGGCGGTCGGGGTCTCCCCCGCGCTCGGCGAAGATCGCGAGCATCTGCTGCTTGTCGAAGCCCGACACCGAGCCGAAGTCGATGTCGGCGTGCACGTCGAAGTAGAGGTCGTCGTCGACGCGGTAGACCGCGCCTGCCGCGTCGAGCTTGTCGACCATGTCGACGACGAGGTCGATCGACTCGACGGCGCCGACGTAGTGGGCGGGGGCGAGCACCCGCAGCGCCGTCATGTCGTCGCGGAAGAGCTGCGTCTCGCGCTCGGCCAGCTCGACCCAGTCGACACCTGTGGCGGTGGCTCGCTCGAGCAGCGGGTCGTCGACGTCGGTGACGTTCTGCGTGTACACGACGTCGAGGCCGCGGTCGCGCCACTGGCGCTGCAGCAGGTCGAAGGTCAGGTAGGTGGCGGCGTGGCCCATGTGGGTCGCGTCGTACGGCGTGATGCCACACACGTACAGCCGGGCGGTGCCTTCGGGATCGACGCTTCGCGGGCCTCCGGTGGCGGTGTCGTGCACGGTGACGACGGGTCCGAGCCCATGTGCCGCGAGGGACGGGACATCAGGACTCGACCAGCTACGCATGCCCTGAGCGTATCGGGGAGCACCTGCGGCCTGTCGACCGCTCGCCGACCGTGGCGCCCGGCACAATGGCAGCGTGATCATCGACTGCGCGATCTATCGTGACGGACAGCGGGAGTCGACCTCCACCAACACCGACTCGCTGCAGCAGGCACTCGACTCGTTGACCGGCAGCGAGGACTTCCTTTGGATCGGGATGCACGCGCCGACCCAGAAGGAGCTCGCCGACGTCGCCGGGACGTTGTCGCTCCACCCGCTTGCCGTCGAGGACGCGGTCGAGGCCCATCAGCGTCCCAAGGTCGAGCGCTACTCCGACCATCTGTTCATGTCGGTCAAGACCCTGAGCTACAACGCCGACGAGGTCGAGACCGGCGAGATCAACGTGTTCCTCGGCGCCAAGTACCTGCTCACCGTCCGACACGGCAAGGGCCATGCCCTGAGCGACGTGCGACACACGGCCGAGCAGAACCCTCACGAGCTCGAGCACGGGCCCACCGCGGCGCTCTACGCCGTCGTCGACTCGGTCGTGGACGAGTACGAGGCCGTCGCCGCCGAGCTCGAGACCGACATCGAGGAGGTCGAGAGGTCGGTCTTCTCCCACGACCGCACCAGCGACTCCTCGCGCATCTATCGGCTCAAGCGCGAGGTGCTGGAGTTCCGTCGTGCTGTGCTCCCCCTGCGCGAGCCGATCCAGCGTTTCGCGGCCGGCGCGATGCCCGAGGACTCCCAGCCCTACTTCCGCGACATCGCCGACCACCTGACACGTGTGGCCGAGACGATCGACACGGTCGACAAGCTGCTCGACAACGCCCTCACCGCCCACCTGGCTCAGCTGAGCATCCAGCAGAACGACGACATGCGGAAGCTGGCGGCCGGCGCGACGCTGTTCGCGGTGCCGACCATGATCGCTGGCATCTACGGCATGAACTTCGAGCACATGCCCGAGCTCACCTGGCCGGTCGGCTATCCGCTGTGCGTGGCGATCATGGGTGGCCTGTGTGTCTACATCTACCGCCGCTTCAAGCGCTCCGGCTGGCTCTGAGGCTCAGCCGACCGTCGTGCCCGCGGTGATGACGCCGAAGGCGAGCAGCCCGAGCACGAGGGCGCCGAGCAGGATCCGGTAGATCACGAACGGTGTGTACGAGTTCTTGCTGACGTACTGCAGCAGCCAGTGGATCACGGCCAGGCCGACGACGAAGGCCACCACGGTGCCGATGACGGTGGGCCCGGTGCCGTAGGAGTTGTCGCCGCCGGGGATGTCCTTCAGCTTGTAGACGCCCGCTCCGACGACAGCGGGGATCGCGAGAAGGAAGGCGTAGCGGGTCGCGACGGCTCGTTCGTAACCGAGGAAGAGTCCCATCGAGATGGTGGCGCCCGAGCGGGAGACACCCGGCACGAGCGCGCCGGCCTGGGCGAGGCCCAGCAGCACCGCATGGCTCCAGGTGAGCTGCTCGATCGGCCGCGTCTTGCGTCCGACGCGCTCGGCGATGCCGAGGACCACGCCGAGGACCACGAGGGTCGTGCCGATGACCCACAGGTTGCGGAACTCGCGGTCGATGAGGCTCTGCAACAGCACGCCGAGCACCACGATCGGCAGCGACCCGATGATGATGAACCAGCCCATGCGCCACTCGGGCCGCTCACGGGCGTCGCGGGAGAAGACCCCCCGGACCCAGCCGGAGCCGATCGTCCAGATGTCGCGCCAGAAGTAAAGGACCACGGCGAGCTCGGTGCCGATCTGCACGACGGCGGTGTACGCAGCGCCCGGATCGTCCCAGCCGAAGAACTTGGGGAAGATGGCGAGATGGGCGCTGCTCGAGATCGGGAGGAACTCGGTCAGGCCCTGGATCACACCCAGGACGACGGCACGGAAGAAATCCACTGTGCGAGCCTACCGACCTCCGTGCGGGGCTCAGGTCTAGATTTGCCCCATGCAGCACCGGCGCGTCGGTCACACCGGCCTCGAGGTCTCGAGAATCGGGCTCGGCACGATGCAGTGGGGCGCCGCGGTCGACGCCTACGAGGCCGAGGACCAGCTCCGCGCCTTCGTCGACGCCGGGGGCACACTCCTCGACACCGCGCCTGTCTACGGCGGCGGATCCTGCGAGGCCCTGCTCGGCACGCTGCTGGCCAAGACGGGGATGCGTGAGCAGCTCGTGCTCGCCGGCAAGGCGGGCCTGCGCCGCCGGGGGGACGACACCGTCCGCGACACCTCGCGCGGGACGCTGCTGAGCCAGCTGGACGCCACTCTCGCCGACCTCGGCACCGACCACCTCGATCTCTGGCAGGTCCACGTCTGGGACGAGGCCACCCCGCCCGACGAGACCTTCGCCGCCCTCGAGCACGCGATCGTCTCGGGGCGCGTCCGATACGTCGGCGTCTCGAACTACCGCGGCTGGCAGACCTCGCACGCGCACACCTGGCTGTCGATGCGACCGGCGGGCGTCCGGCTGGCGAGCGCGCAGGTCGAGTACTCCCTGGCCCGGCGCGACGTCGAGCACGACCTCGTCCCGGCCGCCACGCATCATGGCATCGGCGTCCTGGCCTGGTCGCCCCTCGGCCGTGGTGTCCTCACCGGCAAGTACCGCACCGGCATCCCCGCCGACTCCCGCGCCGCCCAGCCCGCCTGGGAGTCGTTCGTCGGCGGATACCTCACGCCCCAGCCGAGCGCCGTCGTGGAGGCTGCCGCCCGAGCGGCCGAGGGCCTCGGGGTGACGGTCTCGCACGTCGCCCTCGCCTGGCTGCGCGATCGGCCCGGCGTGACGTCGGCCCTGGTGGGCGCGCGCACCACCGCTCAGCTTCAGGAGAGCCTGGCGTCCGAGGACGTCACGCTCCCTGGTGAGATCCTGCAAGCCCTCGATGACGTCTCGGAGGTCACCCGGTGATCGAGTACGAGTTCTGGAACATGACCATCCCCCGCACGCAGTCGCGCAACGCCGTCTGCCGAATGCTCACACAGGCCGCCGAGTACCAGGGATGGGAGCTCGCGCGCCTGCGCAAGGACAGCACCGGCAAGCGCACGGTCGTGCTGCGTCGCAAGATCATCAGGATGCGCAGCACCCTCTAGCATCAGGCCAGATCGAGGAAGTCGTGGAAGACCTTGGCGCCGAAGTCGAGGGCGTCCAGCGGCACCCGCTCGTCGACGCCGTGGAACAGCGCGGTGAAGTCGAGGTCGGCCGGCAGCCGCAGTGGCGCGAAGCCGTACGACGTGATGCCGAGCCGGCTCCAGGCCTTGGCATCGGTGCCGCCCGACATTACGAACGGCGCGATGTGCGCGCTGGGGTCGTGCTTATGCAGCGACACCGTCATGGCATCGACGAGGTCGCCGGTGAAGGGGTACTCGAGTGCGGCGTCGACGATGTACGGCTCGACCGTGATGCGATCGCCGACGAGCTCCTGCACCTGGGGCATGAAGGTGTCCTGGTGCCCGGGAAGGTACCGGCCGTCGACGTAGGCGATGGCCTCGCCGGGCACGACGTTGTGCTTGTAGCCGGCCTGCAGCATGGTCGAGTTGGTCGTGTTGCGGATGCCCGCGCCGATCATCCGCACGGCGGGCCCGAAGTGCTCGAGCAGCTCGTCGGCGTCGGTCGATCCGCTCCCGGTGAGCTCGCGCACCTTCTGCAGCAGCAGCTGCATCGACGGGCCGGGCTCGGTGGGCCACTCGTGCTCGCTCAGGGCGAGCAGCCCCCGCGAGAGGTGGGTGAGCGCGTTGTCGGTGTTCTTCATCGAGCCGTGCCCGGCCGTGCCGTGGGCCGTCAGGCGCATCCAGGCGATGCCCTTCTCGCCGGTCTCGATCAGGTAGAGGCGCTGGCCACCCACCTCGGTCGAGAAGCCGCCGACCTCGCCGATGGCCTCGGTGCAGCCCTCGAAGAGATCCGGGCGGTGCGTGACGAGCCACTGGGCGCCCTTGACTCCCCCGGCCTCCTCGTCGGCGGTGAACACCAGGGTGATGGGCCGGTCCGGGATCATCCCGGCACGCTGCCGGGCGCGCACGACGCTCAGCAAGATGGCGTCGAAGTCCTTCATGTCGACGGCACCGCGGCCGAAGAGGTAGCCGTCGACGATCTCCGCGGCGAAAGGATCGACCTGCCAGTCGTCGGCCTGCGCGGGGACGACGTCGAGATGGCCGTGGATGAGCAGACCAGGACGACCGGAGTCCTGGTTTCCCCACCGGGCCACGAGGCTCGCCCGGCCGTGCTCGGACTCGATGATCTCAGAGTCGATGCCCACCTCTGCCAGCGATGCGGCGACGTACTCGGCGGCCTTGCGCTCGCCGGGGCCGGAGCTGTCGCCGTAGTTGGAGGTGTCTATCCGGATCAGGTCGCGGCAGATGTCGACGACCTCGGCGGCGGGTGAGAGCTCCATGTCCCGATCGTACGCGGGACGACCGGTGGCGTCCGCTCAGCGACGAGGGCTGAGAAGACCGTCGACGACACGGGCGAACAGTCGTCGGCTCGCGAACGCCGTGAGCCCGTCGAACAGGCGCGGCAGGGCTCGCACCCTGATGTTCTCGGCCCAGGTGACCTTGGAGCGTCCGGGCCCGAGGGGGTCCACCGACAGCGCGGCCCACCCGAGCATGATCCGGCCGCGCTTCTCGAGGCGGCAGTAGCGGGGTGCGTCCCACGCCACGACCTCCATGGGGTCGTCGAAACTCAGCCGTCCGATGCCCGTCCTGGCCACGAAGCCATGCTCGGTGGCGCGGATCGTCGTCAGGGGCACGAACTCGCCGTGGCGACTCCAGTCGGTGACACGCCGCCAGGCCTCGTCGACCCCGAGGTCGACCTCACGCACGATCTCGATGTGGGCCACGGCACGATGGTAGTGAGCACCGCGCTTGGCAGCACTGCCGAAAGGACCCTCATGGGAGTCATGCCGTTCACGTCGGTCGACGACGTTCGCACCCGTCTGGCCGAGGTCGGGTACCTGGCCTCGGACGCCGTCGCGACCACCGTCTTCCTGGCGAGCGAGCTCGGCAAGCCGCTGCTGGTGGAGGGCCCGGCCGGTGTGGGCAAGACCGAGCTGTCTCGCGCGGTGGCGGAGGCGTGCGGTGCCAGTCTCGTGCGGCTGCAGTGCTACGAAGGAGTCGACGAGGCTCGTGCGCTCTACGAGTGGAACCACGCCAAGCAGCTCTTGCGCATCACTTCGGGCCGTGAGGAGTCCTGGAACGAGGCACGTGACGACATCTTCAGCGAGGAGTTCCTGCTCGAGCGGCCGCTGCTCACCGCCATCCGCAACGAGCAGCCGACCGTCCTGCTGATCGACGAGACCGACAAGGCCGATGTCGAGATCGAGGGACTACTGCTGGAGGTCCTCGGCGACTTCCAGATCACCATCCCCGAGCTCGGCACCATCACCGCGACCCGCCGGCCCTTCGTCGTGCTCACCTCGAACGCCACTCGTGAGCTGTCCGAGGCACTGCGTCGGCGGTGCCTGTTCCTGCACCTCGGGTTCCCGGACGCCGAGCTCGAGGAGCGCATCGTCCGGCTCCGGGTGCCGGCGATCGATGAGACCCTGGCCAACTCGATCGTGCGTGTCATCACCGCCTTGCGGGCGATGCCGCTGCGCAAGGCGCCCTCGGTGGCCGAGACCCTCGACTGGGCCCGCACCCTCGTGGCGTTGGGCGCCTCGACCCTCGACTCGACCGTGATCGAGGACAGCCTCGGGGTCATCCTCAAGCACCAGGACGACATCTCCCGCGCGCGCACGAAGCTCGATCTCGACGAGGTGCTCGGCGCCCGATGACGCTGACCGCCGCATCGCTGCCCGAACGCCTCGTGGCGTTCGTGGATGCGTTGCGCGCGAAGGGCATCCCTGCCGGCACCAGCGAGACCGTCGATGCCGCCGCCGTGGCCGAGGTGCTCGGGATGGACGACCGGGTCCTCCTGCGTGAGGGGCTTGCCGCCGCGCTCGTGCGGCGAGGCGGTCAACGCGACGTCTTCGACCAGGCCTTCGACGTGTTCTTCCCCGCGGCGGTCGGCACCCCCCAGGCGGCGCGCGACGACCAGGCCGACGAGCCGCTGGACGCCGAAGAGCTGCGTGAGCGTCTGGCCGCGGCTCTTGCCGAGGCCGACACTCGCGCGCTCGAGGAGATGGCGCAGCTCGCCGTCGACCAGCTGGGACGCATCGGGCCCGACGGCCAGGGAGGCTGGTCGGCCTACCAGACCCTCGCCTACCTACGGCCGCAGACGACCCTGGCGCGAGCCATGGCCCTGCGAGGCGGCGGCGGTGGTGGCGGTGAGGGCGCAGAGGCCCAGGGCGGAGCACAGGAGTTCACCGATCGGCTCGAGCGTGACGAGGTGCGCCGCCTGATCGAGCAGTTCACGCACATGGTCGAGGCCGAGGCCCGACGCCGTGCCGCCGAGACGAACGGCGCGGCCGCTGTCGTGCGCAACGCGGTGCGTCCGAGCGGCGAGCAGGCGGAGTTCCTCAGCGCCAGCCGCCAGCAGCTCGAGCAGATGCGCACGGCCGTACGACCGCTCGCGCGCAAGCTCGCGACCCGGCTGTCGGCCAAGCGACGCCGTCGACGCCGTGGGCGCATCGACATCCGGCGGACGCTGCGCCGGTCGATGTCCACGGGCGGGGTGCCGATGCATCCGGTGTACGCGAAGCCGCGGCCGACCAGGCCCGACCTGGTCCTGCTGTGCGACGTCTCCGGCTCGGTCTCGGGGTTCTCGAACTTCACCATGCTGCTCGTGCAGGCGCTCAGCGGGCAGTTCAGCTCGGTGCGGGTCTTCGCCTTCGTCAACGCGATGGACGACGTCACCGAGATCGTCCGAGGGGCCGACGGCGACCTCGCGTCGCGCATCTCGCACGAGGCACGGGTCAGCAAGTGGCACGGCAGCAGCGACTACGGCGAGGCCCTGGGCGACTTCGTGGCCGACCACCTGCAGGCGATCGGCCACCGCACGTCGGTGCTCGTGCTTGGCGACGCCCGCACCAACAACCAAGACCCCAACCTCGGAGCCCTGCACCTGATCGCGCAGCGCTCGCGTCGCACCTTCTGGCTCAACCCCGAGCGCGAGGAGCGCTGGGGTACGGGCGACTCGGTCGCCTTCGAGTACGCCGAGATCGTCGAGATGCACGAGTGCTGCACCGTCGAGCAGCTCTCCCACTTCATCACCCGCCTGCTGCCCGTCTGACCGCGCAGTCGGGTCACGGGCCAGCGCCGCCGGGTGAGGGTCAGGGACGGCGCTGGGCCTCCAAGAGGACCTCGCGGGCCATGTCGCTGAGAGTCTGCCCCTTGGTGCGGGCCTGGTCGCGGAGGGCCTGGTAGGCGTCGTCGGGCTCGAGCCCGAGGCGGTGCGCGAGCACACCCTTGGCCTGCTCGACGACCACGCGGCCGTTCAGGGCGTCGGCGATGCGGACGGTGACCGCCTCGAGCGTCGGACGGTCAGCCGTGACCACGACGAGAGTGGCCAGGTCGGCGAACGCCTGCGCGACGGCGTGGTCGTCGGTGGCGAACGGCGCTGAGGCGGCACGGAAGACGTTCATCGCCCCGAGCACCTCATTGCCCCAACGCAGCGGGCAGGCGTGAACGGTTGCATACCCGCGCGCCGCCATGGCCTGGCCGAATCCCGGCCAGCGCTCGTCGGCTTCCTGGATCGAGGCAGCCGACACCGCCGTGGCCGTGGACCAGGCCTCGACACAGGGCCCGTCACGTATCTGGGACTCCAGCAGCTCGAGCTCGCCAGCACGGTGTGAGGACGCAGAAAGCAGCTCGAGGCGCCCATGGGCGCCGTTGACGAGGATCCCGCAAGCGTCGGCGGCCAGCGCCGTTATCGACTCGTCGAGCAGGAGCGAGAGGGTGCCGGTGGTGTCATGTGTGCGCACGAGCACCCCGGAGATGCTGGCGAACGCACGTGCCATGTCGTCTGCGGCCATGCTCAGTCACCGCCCACGGTGAAGTCGGTGAAGTCGACACGACGGCTCACAACCATCTCGGCGATGTGCTGGAGCGACTCGTTGAGGGCGTAGGCGTGCGCGCGCAACAGCGCCACCGCGTCGTCCGGTGAGACCCCCAGCTGGGCGACGACCATGCCAGTGGCCTGGTGGAACTGCGCGCGCGACGACCACGACGAGTCGTCAGTGCCGTCGATCGAGGTGACGTCGGGGTCCTGAAGGAGGGCGCTGCCGATGGCATCGGCGATGAACTGCACGGAGTCGAGGCCATGGGCGAGATCACCGTGTGCGCGCCGCAACGTCAGCACGCCGATGACGATGCTGCCGGGGCGCAAGGGCACCGCGTAGACGGTGCCCACGATGTGCGCGTCCTCGGCGAGGCTGGCCAGCAGGGGCCAGCGCGCGAAGCCGGTCTCGCCGACCGTGCCGACGACGATCTGCCCCGTGCGGGAGGCCTCGGGTCCGGGGCCCTCGCCCACGAGGTTCTGCAGCTCCTCGAGCCGCTCGGAGAGTTCGTCGGTGGCGAAGAGCAGCATCCGTTGGCCGTACAGCAGATCGACCGTCAGCGCGGCACCGTGGGCGTCGAGCGCCACACGCCCCGCCTCGCAGAGACGTGCCGTGAGCATCTCCTGGTCGTCCATGTCCGCGAGGACCGACGCGAAGCGCGCCAGCGCCCGGTCGGGTGTCGCATCGTCCATGTCGCCGCTCCTCGGTCGTGGACGCAGACGCCTGCGGTACCAGGACATCGGCACCTGTCGGCGGTCGTCGTGCGTCCAGTCTCCCACTTCGACCTGACGCCGTCACGGACGCCGGGCACCGAGCTCCTGGGCGTCGTCCCAGGTGTCGATGTCGCGGGTCGCGGCGGGCGGCACCTGCACCTCGGCGAGATCGAGGCCGTCGAGGACGACGCGCAGGGCCGTCCCATCGAGGGGCGCCAGTGCCTGGAGCCGTCGGTGGAGAGTCCGCCGTGTGTACACGGCCAGGAGCGTCTGACGTCGTCCGTCCTCGTCGACGGCCACCCAGCCGTCGGCCCCTCCCGCACTGGCCGCTGCCAGCAGGGAGGGCAGCGCCTCACCCGATCGTGGGACGTCACAGGCGAGGACGAGGACCAACTGCCGGCTCGAGCGGGCCAGTGCGTCGAGGGCGGCTCCTAGCGCAGCGGCGGGGCCACCGCCGGGGGGCTGTTCGTGCACCCAGCGGACGCCGGCTGGCGTGGGCAGGTCGCCAGGGCCGACCGCCACGATGTCGGTGGCGGCCCCGACGGCCTCGCAGGCCAGCTGCAGGAGGGAGCGGCCCCCCACCTGCAGCTGACGCTTGTCGATGCCGCCGAGACGGCGGGAGCGGCCCCCTGCGAGGACGACCGCGTCGAAGTCCACCAGTCTCAGACCCTGCGGCGACGCAACGCCGGGTTGAGCAGCGACGGCGGCGTGTAGCCGTCGTCACCGCGGGAGATCGTCACACCCGGCGGCACGATCTTGTCGATGCGGTCGAGCACGTCGCTGCTCAGCGTGACGTCGACGGCGCCGAGCTGGGTCTCCAGCTGCTCCATCGTGCGCGGACCGATGATGGGCGCGGTGACACCCGGATGGTTCATCACGAACGCGAGAGCCATGTGCACGAGCGAGATGCCGGCCTCCTCCGCGAGCAGCGCGAGCTCCTCGGCGGCGTCGAGCTTGCGCTGGTTGCCGCTCTTGGACAGGTCGTAGCGACCCGGCGTCATGCGCGAGCGGTTCGTCTTCGGGGCCTCCTGACCCTTGCGGTAGCGCCCGGTGAGCCAGCCGCTGGCGAGCGGGCTCCAGGGGATGATGCCCATGTTGTACTTCTCGGCCACCGGCAACAGGTCGGCCTCGATGCCTCGCACCAGGATCGAGTAGGGCGGCTGCTCGGTGACGAAGCGCCCGAGTCCGCGGCGCTCGGACGTCCACTGGGCCTCGACGACCTCGTGGGCCGGGTAGGTCGACGAGCCGAAGGCGCGGATCTTTCCCTGACGCTGGAGGTCGGTGAGCGCCGAGAGGGTCTCCTCGACATCGGTGTCGGCATCGGGGCGGTGCACCTGGTAGAGGTCGATCCAGTCGGTGCCGAGGCGTCGCAGACTGTCTTCGACAGCCTTGATGATCCAGCGGCGTGAGTTGCCACGCGTGTTGGGGTCGCCGCCGGGCTGACCCATCGGGACGCTCATCTGGTTGTGGAACTTGGTGGCGAGGATGACGTTGTCACGGCGGCTGCCGGCGAGGGCCTTGCCGACGATGACCTCGGACTCTCCGTGTGAGTAGACGTCCGCGGTGTCGATGAAGTTGATGCCTGAGTCCAGGGCACGGTGGATGATGCCGGCCGACACGTCGTGGTCGGGCTCACCCCACGCGCCGAACATCATGGCTCCCAGGCAGAGGGGGCTGACCTGCATTCCGGTACGTCCAAGGCTTGTGTGTTCCATGTCCTCACCGTAAAGCAGCGCGCCGACCCCCGTAAGGGATCGGCGCGGAGAGGCTGGGAAAACACGAAGGCCCGAGAGCAAGCTCTCGGGCCTTCGTCAATGCTGTGCTGAACTACGCCCTCTGGTCAGAGGGGGCGGATGTTCGTTGCCTGCAGGCCCTTCTGGCCCTGCTCGACGTCAAACTCCACCTTCTGGTTCTCGTCCAGCGAGCGGTAACCGCTCGTGGCGATGGCGCTGAAGTGTGCGAACACATCCTCGCTGCCGTCGTCCGGGGCGATGAATCCAAAGCCCTTGTCAGCGTTGAACCACTTGACGGTTCCTGTAGCCATGTCTTGCTCCTCTTGGCGATCTATCACTCGCGCTTTTCGCGGGTGATCGTCGCGACAAACATCCAACCTCGGAGAAGAAATCCAGACACCTCGAGAGGAACTTCATTCATTTCTGCGGCCCAACGTCGTGCAACTGGTGACTACTGTACGGCACGGCGGCCTGTCGGCAAGGGGGCGGCGGTCACCGGTTCGCCGTGATGTACGTCATCATCCGGTCAGGTCCTGTCGTTGCAGTCATTCTCGGGCCACCTTTCGCGTGGTCGAGTCACGTGCCCTCCGGCGCGTCGCCGCCGCCTCGGTGCCCGCGGTCGCCACCCGGCATGATGGGTGGGTACACCGAGGGTCACCGAGGAGGTCGTCGTGCGGGTCGCGCTGCTGTCGTACAGGAGCAAAGAGCACTGCGGCGGCCAGGGCGTCTACGTACGCCACCTGAGCAAGGGGCTCGCGGAGCTCGGCCACGAGGTCGAGGTGTTCTCGGGCCAGCCCTATCCCGAGGACCTGGACCCCCGGGTGACCCTGACCAAGGTGCCGAGCCTCGACCTCTACCGCGAGCCCGACCCGTTCCGCCGACCGCGACGTGATGAGTTCCGCGACTCCATCGACGTGCTGGAGTACCTGACGACACTCACCGGATGCTTCGCCGAGCCGATGAGCTTCGGGTTCCGCGCGGCACGATTGCTCCGCGACCGGGCGGCTGACTTCGACGTCGTCCACGACAACCAGAGCCTCGGCTACGGGCTGCTCTCGATCACGCGCCGTGGGCTGCCGCTCGTGGCCACCGTCCACCACCCGATCAGCCGCGATCGCCGGCTCGAGCTCGCGGCCGCGCCGTTGCGACGCAAGCTCTCGGTGGCCCGCTGGTACGGCTTCGTCCGGATGCAGGCACGCGTGGCGCGTCGCATCCCCGTGGTCCTCGGCGTGGCCAGCACATCGGCTGCCGACGCGGTCCACGACTTCGGCCTCGACCCGGCGCAGCTGAACGTCGTGCCGCTCGGCGTCGACACCGAGCTGTTCGCACCGGGCGCCGACCGGGTCCCCGGGCGCCTCGTGGCCGTCGCCAGCGCCGACCGGCCGCTCAAGGGCATCGTGCACCTGCTCGACGCCGTGGCGAAGCTGCGCACCGAGCGCGACGTCGAGCTGCGGCTCGTCTCGCGCCTCGAGCCCGGCGGCGCCACCGAGCGGCGCATCGCCGAGCTGGGCCTCGGCGACTGCGTCACCGTGGAGCACGACATCACCGATGCCGCGCTGGCCGCGCTGCTCGCCTCGGCCGAGGTCATGTGCGTGCCGTCGTTGTACGAAGGATTCTCACTGCCGACAGTCGAGGCGTTGTCCTGTGGCACACCGGTCGTCGCGAGCCGTGCGGGCGCGTTGCCCGAGGTCGTGGGTGACGACGGATCCTGCGCCGTCCTCGTCGAGCCGGGCGATCCCGAGGCCCTCGCGGCGGCGATTCGTGCGCTGCTTGACTCCCCCGACGAGCGTGCGCGCCTGGGTGCCGCGGGCCGTCGCCGGGCTCTGGAGCGCTTCAGCTGGACGTCCGTCGCCAGGGCCACGGTCGTGGCCTATGAGAAGGCCATCGCAGCATGCTGACCGCTGACTTCGACCGCCTGCGAGTGGGACGCGGCACCCGCTTCATCGACGTGGGGGCGGGTGCCGGGCGCCACTCCTACGAGGCACTGCGCCGCGGGGCGGCCGTGACGGCCTTCGACCTGGACGAGACAGAGCTCAAGGGCGTGGCCGAGATGTTCGCCGCGCTCGAGCTCGAGGGCGAGGTGCCACCGGGCGCACGGGGCGACGTGCTCGTCGGCGACGTGCTCGACATGCCGTACGCGGAGGCCAGCTTCGACGTCGTCCTGGCCTCGGAGATCCTCGAGCACGTGCCGCAGGACGACCGGGCGATCGCCGAGCTGGTGCGCATCCTGGCACCGGGCGGGATCCTCGCCGTCACCGTGCCGCGCTGGCTGCCCGAACGCATCTGCTGGGCGCTGTCGGATGAATACCACGCGAACGAGGGCGGTCACATCCGCATCTAC
>Ga0164243_10001071_pt1 | contig 47194 bp, 53 predicted proteins | sample OricompcompostOP_FD_108781 | JGI IMG/M metagenome (GOLD analysis project Ga0164243, IMG submission 108781) | Organic Plus compost microbial communities from Emeryville, California, USA - Original compost - Organic plus compost (OP) | ecosystem: Engineered > Solid waste > Mixed feedstock >...
GCCGGCTGGCCGACGTGCTCATCCCGTTCCTGGTGACCCGGCAGATCGTCGTGGGCGCGGGCAAGATCACCCAGACCCCGCGCGGCGCCAGCTACAGCGTCAGCCAGCGCGCGGAGCACATCTGGGAGGGCGTCAGCAGCGCCACCACCCGGAGCCGGCCGATCATCAACACCCGCGACGAGCCGCACGCCGACGCCGAGAAGTACCGGCGGCTGCACGTCATCGTGGGCGACTCCAACATGAGCGAGACGACCACGATGCTCAAGGTCGCCAGCTGCGACCTGGTGCTGCGGATGATCGAGGAGGGCGTGGTGATGCGCGACCTCACGATGGAGAACCCGATCCGGGCGATCCGGGAGATCTCCCACGACGTCAGCGGGCGGCGCAAGGTCCGGCTGGCCAACGGCCGCGAGGCCAGCGCCCTGGACATCCAGTCCGAGTACCTCTCCAAGGCCCGGGACTTCGTCGACCGACGGGGCATCAGCACCCCGGTCCTCGAGCAGGCGCTCGACCTGTGGGAGCGCGGCCTCAAGGCCGTGGAGTCCGACGACCTCGGCCTCGTGGACCGGGAGATCGACTGGGTGATCAAGTGGAAGCTCCTCGAGAGCTACCGGAGCCGGCACGGGCTCCCGCTCGGTCACCCGCGGATCGCCCAGCTCGACCTGGCCTACCACGACATCCACCGCAACCGCGGTCTCTACTACCTCCTGGAGCGCCGGGGAGCGGTCGCCCGGGTCACCTCCGACCTGCGGATCTTCGAGGCCAAGACGATCCCGCCGCAGACCACGCGCGCCCGGCTCCGCGGTGAGTTCATCCGGCGGGCCCAGGAGCGCCGCCGCGACTTCACCGTCGACTGGGTGCACCTCAAGCTCAACGACCAGGCCCAGCGCACGGTGCTCTGCAAGGACCCGTTCCGGGCCCACGACGAGCGGGTGCAGCGCCTGATCGATGGCATGTGAGCGCGGCTGAGAAACGCTTCCCCCGCCCTTGTAGGGTGCGCATGCGAATGTCCCGATCCCGCTCGAAGGTGGAACCTGTGCTCCGACGCGTACGACGCCCCGCTGCCGTGGCCGTCCCGATGCTGCTCGTGCTGGCCCTGGCCGGCTGTGGCGAGGAGAAGAAGGCCGACGCCGACTTCCGTGACGGGTTCGACGCGGTGAGCGTGAGCGGGGACTTCGGCGAGAAGCCCGAGGTCGACTGGAAGGCCCCGATGGAGGCCGACGGCACCGACACCAAGGTCCTGGTGAAGGGTGACGGCGACAAGGTCGCCGAGGGCGACAAGGTCGACGTCAACGTGTGGATCGGCAACGGCTTCACGCAGGAGGAGGCCTACACGACGTACGGCAAGAAGGGCGCCACCCCCGAGACCTTCACCGTCGACGACCAGCTGAGCCCGGTGTTCAAGGACGCCATCCTCGGCCAGACGATCGGGTCCCGGGTCGCGGTGGTCACCGAGTCCGCCGAGGTCTTCGGGCCGCAGGGCAACCCGCAGATGGGCGTCGGCAACGAGGACGGCGTCCTGCTCGTGCTCGACCTGGTGAAGATGTTCCAGCCCCCGAAGCCCAAGGACGTCGACCCCTCCGAGCTGCCCAAGGTCAAGTACGGCAAGGACGGCCCGACCGGGTTCGACTTCAGCGGCATCGCCAAGCCCGACCCGAAGGGTGACCTGCTGCGCGCCGTCGTCCGCGAGGGCAAGGGCAAGGAGGTCAGCACCGACAGCACGCTCAAGGTCAACTACCTCGGCATGACCTACAAGGCGAGGAAGCCGTTCGACGAGAGCTACTCGGCCAAGCCGGCGGAGTTCGGGCTGGACCAGGTCGTCCAGGGATGGACCTACGGACTCTCCGGGCTCAAGGTCGGCACCCGGGTGGTGCTCCAGATCCCGCCGGAGCTGGGCTACGGCTCCCAGAAGCAGGAGAACATCCCGGCGAACAGCACGCTCTACTTCGTGGTCGACATCATCTCCGCCAAGTAGGCGTGGGTCCGATGTGTGCATGAGGAGGCAGGAATGAGCGCGGCGAAGAGCGAGCGCCTGCTCAACCTCCTCATCATGCTGCTCGTCCAGCGGCGCTACATCAGCAAGGACCGGATCCGCGCGATCCTCTACCCGGACTCCACCGAGGACGGGTTCGAGAAGATGTTCGAGCGCGACAAGGAGGAGCTGCGCAGCCTGGGCGTGCCGATCGAGGTGGGCCAGATGGACGCCTACTTCGACGACGAGCCCGGCTACCGGATCCCGCCCGACGAGTTCGCGCTGCCCGACATCGACCTCGAGCCCGACGAGGCGGCCGTGGTCGGCCTGGCCACCAAGGTGTGGCAGCACGCCACGCTGGCCAAGGCCACGACCGAGGCGGTGCGCAAGCTCCAGGCGGTGGGGGTGCCGGTCGACGTCACCCAGCTCGACATCGCCCAGCCGCGCCTGACCGCCGACGAGCCGGCCTTCGACGCGTTCTGGCAGGCGGTGCAGGAGCGCACCCCGCTGGAGTTCGACTACCTGCGCGCCGGCGACCAGGAGCCGCAGACCCGCCACCTGCAGCCGTGGGGGGTGGCCCGCTACTCCGGGCGCTGGTACGCCGTCGGCTTCGACACCGACCGCCGGGCCGAGCGCGTGTTCCGGCTCTCCCGGGTGCAGGGCGCGGTACGCCGCAAGGGACCGCCGGGCAGCTACGAGATCCCGCCCGGCACCGACGTCCGCGACATCGCCCGCCGGCTGGCGCCGCCGCGGATCACCGAGACGGTCGTGCTGCTCGCCCGGCCCGGCGCCGCGGTGCCGCTGCGCCGGGCGGCGGACCGGACCGAGGAGGGGGTCCGCGGGCCCGACGGCAGCCACGGCTGGGACCGGCTCGTGCTCACCCGCGGCGCCATCGACATGGCCGACGAGGTGCTCGGCTACGGCCCCTCGGTGTACGTCGAGTCGCCGGAGGCGCTGCGCGAGATCGTGGTCGCGCGACTCCGGGAGGCCGCCGGATGAGCCGCCCCGCGACCGCCGCCAAGGAACAGGTGGCCCGACTGCTCACCCTGGTGCCGCTGCTGCACGCCCACGGCGAGATGCCGCTCGGCGCCGCGGCCGAGGCGCTCGGGGTCACGCCCGAGCAGGTGCTCAGCGACCTCAAGGTGCTCTTCATGGTGGGCCTGCCCGGCGGCTACCCCGAGGACCTCATCGACGTCGACCTCGACGCGCTCGAGGGCCCGACCGGCCCGAACGCCGCCGGCATGATCCGGATCTCCAACGCCGACTACCTGGCCCGGCCGCTGCGGCTGACCCCCACGGAGGCGACCGCGATGATCGTCGCGCTGCGGGCGCTGCGCGACGGCGCCACCGACGACACCCGCGAGATCGTCGACCGGGTGCTGGCCAAGCTCGAGGCCGCGGCGGCCGAGGGGCCGGCCGCCTCCCGGATCGACCCGGGCGTGGACCCGCGCGAGCCACGGATCGCGGCGCTCGCTGACCGGCTGCGCGACGCCTCGGAGCGGCACGTCCAGGTCCGGCTGACCTACTACGTGCCCTCGCGCGACGAGGAGTCCGAGCGAGTGGTCGACCCCCGCGGCCTGGTGACCGCGAACGGCGTGACCTACCTCGACGCGTGGTGCCACAGCGCGGAGGCGCCCCGCCTGTTCCGGATCGACCGGATCGCGGCCGCCGAGGTGACCGACGTACCGGTCCAGACGCCCATCGAGGCGCCGCGGGACCTCTCCGACGGCATCTTCACCCAGTCCGACCAGACCTCGCCGGTGACCCTCCGTCTGGCGCCGCCGGCCCGGTGGGTGGTCGAGTACTACCCGGTGGAGGCGGTGCGCCAGCTGGAGCACGGCACCCTCGAGGTCGACCTGCTGGTCGCCGACGACCGCTGGCTGCTCCGGCTGCTGCTGCGGCTGGCCCCGCACGCGAGCGTGGTCTCGCCGCCGGAGTACGCCGAGGAGTTCGCCCGAACCGTCCGGGAGACGCTCGCGCTCTACTGACCGCGGCGTACCATGGAGCCGACCACGCACCGAGCGGATGAAGGACCCCATGAGCAACCCCCTCCTTGGAATGCCCCAGGGCGCCGAGTGGCTGGTGATCCTGGCGATCGTCATCCTCGTCTTCGGTGCCGCCAAGCTGCCGGACCTCGCGCGCGGGACCGGGCAGGCGCTGCGGATCTTCAAGGCCGAGGCCAAGGGCCTCAAGGACGACGACGAGGCCGCGCCGGAGCCCCGGGCCGAGCTGCCGAGCAGCACGCCCGACGAGGCGCCCACCACCCAGGAGCGCCGGACCGACCCGTCCAACGGCTGACCCGCGGCCGCTCCGCCACCCGTGTCGCTCTCCGGGGTCGTCCAGCTCTTCGTGGGCCGGCCCGTCCACCCGGTCGGTCCGGACGGTCGGATGGCACTGTCGGACCACCTGCGCGAGCTGCGCGCCAGGATCCTCAAGATCGCCCTGACGATCGTCCTCGGACTGCTGGTCGCGCTGCTCTTCTTCGACCAGCTCTTCGACCTCATCTACGACCCCTACCTCGAGGCGCAGCGCAGGCTGCCCGAGGGCGCGACGCTGCCGACCACCAGCGGCGCGGGGGCCGGCCTGATGCTGTACCTCAAGCTGTGCGGCCTGGCCTCGATCGTCGGCACCAGCCCGGTCTGGCTCTACCAGATCTGGGCCTTCATCGTTCCCGGGCTGCACCCGCACGAGCGCCGGTGGACCCGGGTGTTCATGGCGATCGCCGGGCCGCTGTTCCTGGCCGGGGTGCTGCTCGGCTACCTGACCCTGCCCAAGGGGCTGGAGATCCTCATCGGGTTCAACCCCGACGAGCTGACCAACCTCGTCGAGTTCAACGACTACCTCACCTTCTTCAGCCGCACCCTGCTCGTGTTCGGGATCGCCTTCGAGATCCCGCTCTTCGTGGTGCTGCTCAACCTGGCCGGCGTGGTGTCGGGCAAGTCGCTGGGCGCCTACCGGCCGTGGATCATCGTGGGGACGTTCACCTTCGCGGCGATCGCGACCCCCTCGGCCGACCCGTTCACCATGACGTTCATGGCGATCCCGATGGTGCTGCTCTTCGTCGTCTCCGAGGTGATCGCGCGGTTCAACGACCGGCGCCGGGCGCGGCGCCGGCCGTACGCCGGACTCGACCCCGACCAGCCCTCGCCGCTGTGAGCCTCGAGGAGGTCGACCCGTTCGACCTGCCCGACTGGCTGGGGGAGCAGGAGGTCACCTGGACCGCCGAGGCCGGGCTGCGCGGGCACCTGGTGCGCGGGACGCTGCGCGGTGACGGCGAGGAGCTCGCCTGCGACCTGCTCGCGGTGGACGAGGCGTACCCGGCTCCGGTCGCCGACGACGCGACCCGCTCCCGGGCCCACCAGGCGTGGCGGCACGGGCAGGTCCACCTGGTGACCGCCGGCGACCGGCTCACCCTGCTCGCCCCGGGCCGGGAGCACACGGTCGAGGGGGTCCTCGACGTGGTCGGGCGGCTGGCGAAGGCCCTCGGCGCCGCGCCGGACCGCTACGCCGTGCTGCTCCGCCTGGGCGGCTGACTAGGCTCGGCGCGTGCCACGCGAGATCGCCCTCCTGACCAACCCGACCGCCGGCAAGGGCCGGGCGCGCCGGGCCCGTGAGGCGGCGCTCGCGCGGCTGCGCAGCGTCGGCGTCGCGGTGCGCTCGCTGGAGGGCAGCGACCCCGCCCAGGCGCTCCAGCTGGCCCGCGACCAGGTCGCGGCCGGCGTCGACGCGCTGGTGGTGGTCGGCGGCGACGGGATGGTCAACATCGGCGCCCAGGCGGTGGCCGGGACCGACATCCCGCTCGGCATCATCCCGTCGGGTACCGGGAACGACGTGGCCCGCTACTTCGACATCCCGCGCAGGGACCCCGCGACGGCGGCGGAGCGGGTGATCGCGGGGGAGGTGCGCACCATCGACCTGGCGCGCTGCCTGGACCGCTACTACGTGTCGGTGATGGCCGCCGGGTTCGACGCCGTGGTCAACGAGCGGGCCAACCGGATGCGCTGGCCGCGCGGGCAGATGCGCTACAACATCGCGACCGTGGCCGAGCTGCGCACGTTCAAGCCGCTCCCGTACATCCTCGAGCTCGACGGCAACGTCGTGCACACCTCCGCGATGCTGGTCGCGATCGGCAACGGCCCGTCCTTCGGCGGCGGGCTGCGGATCGCCGAGGGGGCGGTGCTCGACGACGGTCTCCTCGACGTGGTCGTGATCAAGCCGGTGAGCAAGGTCGAGCTGGTGCGCACCTACCCGAAGCTTTTCAAGGGCACCCACATCACCCACCCGCAGTACGAGCACCACCGGGCCCGGAGGGTCACCGTGGCCGCCCCGGGGATCGTCGGGTACGCCGACGGCGAGCGGTTCGGTCCGCTGCCGCTGACGGTGGAGTGCGTGCCCCGGGCACTCAAGGTGCTGGCATGAACGCCCCACGACGTTCTTCGCCTCCGCCGCTCCGCTCCTCCGTCGAACAACGCCGCGGGGACCCCGCATGAACGAACCATCCCCGGCCGAGCGGTACGCGGACTACCGGCGCGACCGCCGGCACCCCGTGCTGCGCGACTTCTCCGCGGGCTACCCGTTCCCGCTCGACGACTTCCAGGTCCGGGCCTGCCGCGAGATCGAGGAGGGCCGCGGGGTGCTCGTGGCCGCGCCGACCGGGTCCGGCAAGACCGTGGTGGGGGAGTTCGCCGTCCACCTGGCCCTCGAGACCGGCCGCAAGTGCTTCTACACCACGCCGATCAAGGCACTGTCCAACCAGAAGTACAACGACCTGGTCGCCCGGCACGGCCCCGACAACGTCGGCCTGCTGACCGGCGACAACACCGTCAACGGGGAGGCGCCCGTGGTCGTGATGACCACCGAGGTGCTGCGCAACATGCTCTACGCCGGTTCCCGGACCCTCCTGGGCCTCGGGTTCGTGGTCATGGACGAGGTGCACTACCTCGCGGACCGGGCCCGGGGCGCGGTCTGGGAGGAGGTGATCATCCACCTGCCCGACTCGGTGACGCTGGTGTCGCTCTCGGCGACCGTGTCGAACGCGGAGGAGTTCGGCGAGTGGCTGGCCACCGTGCGCGGGGAGACCACGACGATCGTGGAGGAGCGGCGACCGGTCCCGCTCTACCAGCACGTCATGGTCGGCCGCCGCCTCTACGACCTGTTCGCCTCCTCCGACGTCGACGCCTCGGCGGGCTTCGTCAAGGAGGGCGCCCCGGTCAACGGCGAGCTGCTCAAGGTGGCCCGGGACGACTGGGCCTCCACCCGGATGCGGGACCGGCGCTCGCCCCGCCAGCGGGACCGGCGCGGGCGCCGCCAGAGCGGCAACGGCCGCCGGGTCTGGGTGCCCAGCCGACCCGACGTGATCGAGCAGCTCGACCGGCAGGGGCTGCTGCCCGCGATCGTCTTCATCTTCAGCCGGGTCGGCTGCGACGCGGCGGTCACCCAGTGCCTGCAGGCGGGCGTGCGGCTGACCACGCCCGAGGAGCGCGACGTCATCTTCGAGCACGTCGAGCGGAGCGCCGCCGACCTCGACGACGAGGACCTCCGTGCGCTCGGCTACCACGACTTCCTCGACGGCCTCACCCGCGGCGTCGCCGCGCACCACGCGGGGATGCTCCCGGCGTTCAAGCAGATCGTGGAGGAGCTGTTCGTCCGCGGACTGTGCAAGGTGGTCTTCGCGACCGAGACGCTCGCGCTGGGCATCAACATGCCGGCGCGGACCGTGGTGATCGAGAAGCTGTCGAAGTGGAACGGCGAGGAGCACGCCGACATCACGCCGGGGGAGTACACCCAGCTGACCGGTCGCGCCGGCCGCCGGGGCCTCGACGTCGAGGGCCACGGCGTGGTGCTCTGGCAGCCCGGCACCGACCCGCGACAGGTCGCGGGCCTCGCCTCCACCCGGACCTACCCGCTGCGGTCGTCGTTCCGCCCGTCGTACAACATGGCGGTCAACCTGGTGCACCAGTACGGCCGGGAGCGGTCGAGGGAGCTGCTGGAGCAGTCGTTCGCCCAGTTCCAGGCGGACAAGGCGGTCGTCGGGCTGGCCCGGCAGCTGCGCAAGGCCGAGGAGGCGCTCGAGGGGTACGCCGAGGCCGCGACCTGCCACCTCGGCGACTTCATGGAGTACGCCGGCCTGCGCCGCCGGATCAGCGACCTGGAGAAGGCCGCGAGCCGGGCCCGCAAGGCGGACCGGCGGGACGAGGCGCTCACCTCGCTCTCGCGGCTGCGGCCCGGCGACGTGATCGACGTGCCGGCCGGGAAGTTCTCCGGTCTCGCGGTCGTGGTCGACCCGGGCACGTCGGGCGACACCCCGCGGCCGTACGTCGTCACCGCGCAGCGGCAGGCCCGCCGGCTGGCACCGACCGACTTCCCGACCCCGGTCGAGCCGATCACCCGGCTGCGGATCCCCAAGAACTTCAACGGCCGCAACCCGCAGATGCGCCGCGACCTCGCCTCGGCGCTGCGCGACCGGACCCACGGGCTGGCTCCGCCGCCGAGGAAGGAGCGCCGCGCGCCGACCTCCAGCCCCGAGGACGAGGAGATCTCCCGGCTGCGGGCCGAGATGCGCGCCCACCCGTGCCACGGCTGCGCCGACCGCGAGGACCACGCCCGCTGGGCCGAGCGCTGGTTCAAGCTGGACCGGGACGCGGCGACGCTACGACGCCGGATCGAGCGCCGTACCAACACCGTCGCCCGGCAGTTCGACCGGGTCTGCGACGTGCTCACCGCCCTGCACTACCTCGACGGGGACACGGTGACCGACCGCGGCCGACGGCTGATGCGGATCTACTCCGAGCTCGACCTGGTCGCCGCGGAGTCGCTCCGCCAGGGGCTGTGGGACGACCTGTCGCCGTCGGGCCTGGCCGCGGCGCTGTCGGTGCTGGTCTTCGAGTCCCGGCGGCCCGACGACGCGTCCGCGCCGCGGGTGCCCGGTGGGGCCACGCAGGAGGCCATCGGCGCGATGGTGCGGCTGTGGGGCCAGCTCGAGACGCTCGAGCGCGACCACCACCTCGACTTCCTCCGGCAGCCGGACCTCGGGTTCGCCTGGGTGGCCTACCGCTGGGCCGAGGGCGACGACCTCGACGACGTGCTGGACTGGTCCGACCTGTCCGCGGGCGACTTCGTGCGCCAGATGAAGCAGCTGGTCGACTTCGCCGGCCAGGTGGCCGACGCGGCCGTGGACACGCCGGTGCGCGACACCGCGCGCGAGGTGGTGCGGCTGCTTCGCCGGGGCGTGGTGGCCTACTCGTCGCTCGCGGACTGAGCGGTGCTCAGTCGGGGACCGAGCTGACCGCCTCGGCGACGGGGACGTCGCCGGAGACGAGGTTCCACTGCCGGTGCACCGTGCCGTCGTCGGCGAGCACCGCGGCCAGGACGGCGGCGACGTCGGCGCGCGGGACGTCCCCGCGACGGACGTCGGAGCCGAGCGACACGCGGCCGGTGGCGGGGTCGTCGGTGAGCCGACCGGGCCGGATGATCGTCCAGTCCAGGCCGCTGTCCCGCAGCGCGGCGTCCGCGTCGCGCTTGGCCTCCACGTAGGCGCGCCACACGGCGCCGGTGTCCGGCGGCAGCGGCTCGTCGACCCCGATCGCGGAGACCTGCACGAACCGGCGGATGCCGGCCCGCTTCGCCCCCTCGATCGACTTCAGCGAGCCCTCGAGGTCGACGGTGCGCTTGCGCTCGATGTTGCCGTCCGGGCCGCCGCCGGCCGCGAACACGACCGCCGTACAGCCCTCGAACGCCGCGGCGAAGTTGTCGGCGTCCTGCTGCTCGATGTCGAGCAGCCGCATCTCGGCGCCCCGGCCCTCGATCTCGGCCCGGTACTCCTGCTTGCGGACCAGCGCCACCGGGTCCATCGCGCTGCGCCGGAGCACGACCAGCAGGTGGCGGGCGACCTGTCCGTGGCCGCCCACGATCGCGACGCGTGTCATTCCGCCACCGTACGGAGTGCCTCGATGAGCCGCTCCGCGGGACTGCCGAGTCCCCACTGCTCGGCCAGCGCGGCCACCTTGTCGGGATCGCGGGGGTGGCGGGGGAGCAGGAGGTCGCTGCGGTCGAGGTCGAGGTCCCGCGCGACCGCGACGACGGTGGGCGCGACCTTCAGGTACTCCGCGGCCTGCTTGACCTTGCCGCGCGGCCCCGGTCCCATGTCGGAGTCGGGGTCGTGCGCGGCGGCGAGGATTCCCTCGATGTCGCCGAACCGGTTGAGGAGCGTGGCCGCGGTCTTCTCGCCGACCCCGGCGACGCCGGGCAGCCCGTCGGAGGTGTCCCCCCGCAGGGTGGCGAAGTCGGCGTACTGCGACGCGTCGATGCCGTACTTCTCGCGCACCCACGCGTTGGTGACCCGCTCGTGCCGACCCACGCCGCGGGCGATGTAGAGCACCCGGACCTCGGCGTCGTCGTCGACGAGCTGAAACAGGTCGCGGTCGCCGGTGACGATGTCGACCGGCTGGCCGGCGTCGGTGGCCAGCGTCCCGATGACGTCGTCCGCCTCGTACCCGTCGGCGCCGATCACACAGATCCCGAACGCGTCGAGGACCTCGACGATGATCGGGATCTGGGCCTCGAGCGGGTCCGGCACCTCCTCGACGTCCGGCCCGCCCGGCAGCTCCTCGGCCACCCGGTGTGCCTTGTACGACGGGATCAGGTCGACCCGCCACTGCGGCCGCCAGTCGTTGTCCCAGCAGCACACCAGGCTGTCGGGGCGGTACTCGTCGACGAGGCGGCTGATGTAGTCCATGAGCCCGCGGACGGCGTTCACGTTGGTGCTGCCGTCGGGGGCGAGGATCTCCGGGACGCCGTAGAAGGCGCGGAAGTACATCGAGGCGGTGTCGAGCAGCATCAGTCGGCCGGTCTGCTGGCTGGTCACGGCCGCATCCTGTCACGCGCGGCTCTACGCTGTGGCTCGTGAGCGCCGCGGACGTCGAGGACAAGGACCGCAAGATCCTCCAGCTCCTGGCCCGGGACGGCCGGATGTCCTACACCGACCTCGGCAAGGCCACCGGCCTGTCGACCTCCGCGGTGCACCAGCGGGTCAAGCGGCTCGAGCAGCGCGGCCTGATCCTCGGCTACGGCGCCACCGTCGACCACGCCCAGGTGGGGCTGCCGCTCACGGCGTTCATCTCGATCCGCCCGATCGACCCCTCCCAGCCCGACGACTCGCCCGAGCGGCTCCGCGACCTCACCGAGATCGAGTCCTGCTGGTCGGTGGCCGGCGAGGAGTCCTACATCCTCAAGGTCCGCGTCGCCACCCCCGAGGACCTCGAGGACCTGCTCGCCCGGATCCGCGCCGCCGCCAACGTCTCCACGCGGACCACGATCGTGCTGTCGACGCCGTACGAGAACCGCCCGGTGACGTAGGCGGCGGGTTTCCCCGGTCGGCCGGGGAAACCTGGACTTGTCCGGCGTCGTGACACCGGACAAGTGCGGGTTCTGCCTGCCAAGTGGGACTCATGAGGCTCAAGCGGCGGTGCCCATCGGCCGGAACATCGCACGAATGCGAGCCGCCGTCTCCCTGGGGCGGTAGAGGTCGGCCCAGACGACCCGGATGCACCGCCAGCCCGTCAGCTCGCAGATGAGCTGCTCGCGCTGCTTCTCGCGGAGCACCGCATCCGTCACCGACTCGCCGGGGCGCAGGTGGCGCTGGTACTTCGCCTTCCCGTCGAACTCGAGGAAGAGGCCCAGCTCCGGCCACGCGAGGTCGACTCGATGGATCACCCGTCCGTGGCGATCACGGATGGGGTAGTTCGGGATCGGGGCCGGCAGCCCCATGTACCAGCACAGGTAGCGGATACGCGTCTCGCCGACCGACTCGGAGCGTCCGTCCATCAGCCGAAGCACGAGGTTGGTCCGCAGCGTGTCCGGCCACCGCTCCATCAGCTGGTACCGCGACTCGAGCCGCTCCGGGGTGGTCAGCTCGCAGTGCAGGAGGTGGTCCACCTCGACCAATGCGTGCTCGACGTCGGTGACCGTCGTGAGCTCGAGCGCGGTCCTCGTGGGGTTCATGACCGGGACGCCGTTGCGCATCACCACGTCTCCGTCCCTCAGGACGCCACGGTGCTGGCAGACCCCGGCCTCCCGCCGCCCGGTCCGACCGTCGAGCCGCGTGAGGTGGACCTCGCCCGTTGCGGCGTCCCACAGCGGACAGCCCCACTCGTTGGCGCTGCTGAGGTGGCTGAGCACCACCTCGGTCCTGGCCTGACGGTAGGCCGCCCGGCAGAGCAGCCCGTACCGCTCGTTCGCGGTGAGACGGTCCCAGATCGTCCCGAACGTGTATGCGCCGTGGCGCACCCGATGGAACACGTCAAGGCGAACCAGTCGTGCGAACGTCTTGTCGTCGTATCCGAGCTCCTCTGCCTCTCGGCGCAGGAAGACACCGTGGTCGTGGCAGATTCGCTCCAGGGCAGGGTCCATGACGAGGCATGCTCACCAGCACGGCCGATCTCGAATCAGCGAATTTCGGCGCTGTGGACAACCCCGGTTTGTCCGGCTGCTCGCCACCCCATCTGAAACCTCATCCGCCACACCGGGCAGGCAAAACCGGCACTTGTCGGGCGTCACGACACCGGACAGGTGCAGGTTTCCCCGGTCGGCCGGGGAAACCCCCCGCCCTCAGTACGCCTGGAGCGCAGCGGTACGCCGCGACGCCTCGGCGGCCTCGGCCGCCTTGAGAGCGGTCTCGTCCTGGTCGGCGTGCTGGGCCCACCAGGCCTGGCCGGAGGCGGGGAGCGTGTGGATCGGGTCGTAGTACTCGTAGGTCCGGTTGAGGGCCTCGGGGTCGTCGAGCTCGATGGACGTGCGGTAGTTCTTGGTCCAGTACGAGATGCCGCGCTCGGTGTCGTACGACGCCACCTGGTGCACCCAGCGCTTGCCGACGAACGGCACGTCGCACACGATCCGCGGGGTCGCGAAGCCGGGCAGGTAGCCCATGATGTGGTGCTGGAGCCGCTGGGCGTCGGCGACCGAGACCCGCCAGTGCTCCGAGAACGGGATCATGTCGCACATGTAGAAGTAGTACGGCATGATCTGCGCGCCATCGAGCAGCCGGAAGCACAGGTCGAGCAGCGCGTGCGGGTCGGCGTTGACGCCGTTGAGCAGCACGCCCTGGTTGCGGACGTCGCGCAGCCCGGCCTCGAGCATCGCCCCGGCGGCCTCGGCCACGAGCGGGGTGATCGAGTTCGCGTGGTTCGCGTGGGTGTGCATCGCGATCGAGACGCCGCGGGACCGGGCGATCCGGGCGACCCGAGCCACGCCCTCCCGGACGTCGTCCTGCAGCCAGTGGTGCGGGAGCCCGATCAACGCCTTGGTCGCGAGCCGGATGTCGCGGATGTTCTCGATCTCGAGCAGCGAGGTCAGGAACGCCTCGAGCCGCGGCCACGGCATGTTCGCCACGTCGCCGCCGGAGACCACGACGTCGCGGACGGTGGGGGTCCGGCGCAGGTAGTCGAGCATCGACTCCAGCCGGTCGGCCGGCTTGGCGGTGAACTTCAGCTTGTCCACCACGGGGGTCGAGTTGCCGACCAGGTCCATCCGGGTGCAGTGCCCGCAGTACTGCGGGCAGGTGGGCAGCAGCTCGGCGAGCACCTTGGTGGGGTAGCGGTGGGTGAGCCCCTCGGCGACCCACATGTCGTGCTCGTGCAGCGAGTCCCGGGTGGCGCGCGGGCGGGACGGCCAGTCGGTGCGCCGGTCGGAGAACACCGGGATCATGTAGTGCCGGATCGGGTCGGCGTAGAAGGCGTCGGTGAGCGAGCCCGGGCCGGTGGGACCGCCGTCGGTGCCGAAGTGCGGCACCATCGTGTTCATCATCTGCGGCGGCACCAGCATGGACATGGTCGCCCGCTCGGCCTGGTCGCGCTCCAGGTCGGCGTAGAACCGCTCGTCGACGAGGTCTCCGAGCAGGTCACGCAGCTGCTTGACGTTCTTGACGCAGTGCGCGCGCTGCCACTGCACCGAGCGCCACTCCTCCTCGGTGACGTCGGCCCACCCCGGGAACCGCCTCCAGTCGGGCTCGACGAGCTCCTTCTGCTGGTAGGGATAGGGCTGGCCGGTCTCCAGGCCGATACTGGTCTCGATCGACATGTATGCCAGAGTAGATGGAGATCGTCCGGTCCGCACATCTCAGGACAGGAAGATCTACGGTGTGTCGCGAGTGAGCAGGGAGGACCAACGGCAATGACGCCGACCGAGAGCGACCCGACGGGGCTGCACCGGGTGCTCGACGACGCAGTGGTCCTGCCCCAGGCCGCCCAGCGGCTCGACACCCGCAAGGACCTGTGGCCCGACGAGGTCCGGATCCGCGTGGAGATGCTCAACCTCGACGCGGCGTCGTTCCGCCAGCTCGAGCGCAAGCACAGCGGCGACGGGGACGCGGTCCGCGCCGAGGTGCTCGACATCGTGCGGACCCGCGGCAAGATGCAGAACCCCGAGACCGGGTCCGGCGGGATGCTCATCGGCACCGTCGAGGAGGTCGGCCCGGAGTCACCGCTCGGCCTGCGGGTCGGGGCGCGGGTCTGCACGCTGGTGTCCCTGAGCCTGACCCCGCTGGTCATCGAGGACGACCTGGCCGGCTGGGACGGTCGCAGCGAGCGGGTCCCGTGCGACGGGTACGCCGTGCTGTTCGGCCGCTCCATCGCGGCGGAGATCCCCGAGGACCTGCCCTCCGAGCTCAGCCTGTCGGTGCTCGACGTCTGCGGCGCCCCCGCGCTCACCGCGCGGGTGGTGGCGACGTACCCCGCTCCCACGGTCGCCGTCGTCGGCGGGGGAGGGAAGTCGGGCTCGCTGAGCCTCGCCGCGGCCCGGGAGGCCGGCGCGGGCCACACCATCGGCATCGTCCCCACCGAGCGGGAGGCCGAGGCGCTGCGCGCGGCCGACCTGGCCGACGAGGTGGTCGTCGCCGACGCCCGGGACCCGGTGGCCCTGCGGGACGCGGTGGGCAAGGCGGGGGGACCCGCCGACGTGACCGTCGTGTGCGTCGACGTCCCCGGCTGCGAGGGCGGCGCCATCCTGTCCACCGCCGAGCGCGGGACGGTGATCTTCTTCAGCATGGCCACCTCGTTCTCCGCCGCCGCGCTCGGCGCGGAGGGGCTGGCCGCCGACGTGACCATGCTGGTCGGCAACGGCTACGTCCCCGGCCACGCCGACCACGCCTTCCGGCTGCTGCGCACCCACGCGGGCGTGCGCACCCTGTTCGAGGGCAGGCTGGGCTGATGGCCGGACGCCTCGACCTCGACCCCCAGACCGTCCGCAAGGCCCGCAGCCTCGCGCGCAAGGCCGGCCGGCCGATCGTGACGATGGCCAAGCGGCACACCACGGTGGCCGTCGAGCGCGCCACGCTCCGGCTCGCCGGGCTGCAGGGCGCCGACCCCGACGGGACGCCCTGGGTCAACCGGCTGATGGACGTGGTCCGCGCCGACGTCGGCCTCGAGCACGGCGTCGCGCTCCCGGTCTGGGACGCGCTGCTGCGCGGGGAGGCCGACGACCTCGCCACCCTGGCGCAGAAGGCGAGCGCCGGCTCGATCCGGTTCCGGCTGCCCGAGGGCCGGGAGGCCCAGCGGGCCCGCACCGCCAGCCGCAAGCAGGTGGCCGCCGGCATCCGCGCCATCGACCGACGGCGCCGCGAGCGGGAGCGGCTGATCGCCCGGTACGGCGACGCGCCGCGCACGCCCTGGATCTACCTCATCGTCGCCACCGGCGACATCTACGAGGACATCCCGCAGGCCCAGCAGGCCGCGCGCGAGGGCGCCGACGTGATCGCGGTGATCCGCTCCACCGGGCAGAGCCTCCTCGACTTCGTGCCCGAGGGCGCGACCCGCGAGGGGTACGCCGGCACCTACGCCACCCAGGAGAACTTCCGGCTGATGCGGGCCGCCCTCGACGAGTCCAGCAAGGAGCTGGGCCGCTACGTGCGGCTGACCAACTACGCGAGCGGGCTGTGCATGCCCGAGATCGCCGCGCTGGCGGGCCTCGAGCGTCTCGACATGATGCTCAACGACTCGATGTACGGGATCCTCTTTCGCGACATCAACCCGGTGCGCACGTTCGTCGACCAGCGGTTCAGCCGCCAGGTGCACGCCCGGGCCGGCATCATCATCAACACCGGCGAGGACAACTACCTCACCACCGCCGACGCGGTCGAGGCCGCGCACACGGTCACCACCAGCCAGCTGCTCAACGAGTACTTCGCCAAGGAGGCCGGTCTCGAGGACTGGCAGCTCGGCCTGGGGCACGCGTTCGAGATCGACCCGGACATCCCGGACTCGTTCCGGCTCGAGCTGGCCCACGCGATGCTGGCGCGTGACCTGTTCCCGAAGGCGCCGCTGAAGTGGATGCCGCCCACCCGGCACATGACCGGCGACGTGTTCCGCGGCTACCTGCTCGACGGGTTCTTCAACCTGGCGGGGGCGCTCACCGGCCAGGGGATCCTGCTGGTCGGGATGATGACCGAGGCCGTGGTCACGCCCTGGCTCTCCGACCGGGACCTCGCCCTGCAGAACGTCCGCTACGTGCTGAACGCGGCCGGCAACCTGCACGAGGACTTCCGCCCGGCCCCCGACGGCTTCATCGCCCAGCGCGCCCGGCAGGTGCTCGGCGAGGCGATCGAGCTGCTCGAGCGGATCATCGACCACGAGCACGGGCTCCTCGACGCGATCGCCGACGGCACGTTCGGGCTGATGAAGCGCCCGGCCGACGCCGGCCGGGGCCTCGACGGCGTCGCCCGGAAGTCCAGCGCCTACTACAACCCGGCCTCCGAGCTGCTGGAGGAGAAGTGAGCGAGACCGCGATCCCCGAGGTCGTCCGGCCGTACGGCGACACCACCGGCGACGGCATGGTGCAGCTGAGCTTCACGCTGCCGCTGCCGCACTCGAAGCTCGCCGAGGGCTCGGCCGTCCAGCTGGCCAACAAGATGGGCATCGACCCCGCCCTGGTCGTGCACGCGAAGGCGATGGGTCCGGACTTCACGTTCTTCGTGGTCTACGGGCGGGTCAACCACCTCGTGGAGCCGGGCAAGGTCGAGGTGGTCGAGCGGGACTACCCGCTGCTCACGCCCAAGGAGGTCAACGCCGCGGTGAAGCGGGCCCTGCGCCGCCGGCTGGTGGTCGTCGGCGCCTGCATCGGCACCGACGCGCACACGGTCGGCATCGACGCGATCCTCAACATCAAGGGCTTCGCCGGCGAGAAGGGCCTCGAGTACTACCGCGAGATCAAGGTGGTCAACCTCGGCGCCCAGGTGTCGGTGCCGGAGCTCGTCGCCCGGGCGCAGGAGGAGAAGGCGGACGCGGTGCTGGTCTCCCAGGTGGTCACCCAGCGCGACGCGCACATGCTCAACACCCGCGAGATGTCCGCGGCGTTCCGCGAGGCGTACCCCGCCGACCGGCGCCCGGTGCTGATCGTGGGCGGCCCGCGCTTCGACGAGACGATGGCCGCCGACCTCGGCGTCGACCGGGTGTTCGGCCGGGGGACGACGCCCGGCGAGGTGGCGTCGTACCTCGTCCACCGGCTCACCCAGAAGGTCGCCGCCTGATGCCGGCCGAGGTCGGGATGCGCGTGGTGCACCGGCGCTACGTGCCGTACTCCCACGCCCACTACGCGGGCAACCTGGTCGACGGTGCCTACAGCCTCGGGCTGTTCGGCGACGTGGCCACGGAGATGTGCATCCGCACCGACGGCGACGAAGGCCTCTTCGCGTCGTACTCCGACGTGCAGTTCCTCGCGCCGGTCCGCGCCGGCGACGTGCTCGAGGTGAGCTGTGAGCTGGTCCGCGTCGGCAGGCGGAGCCGGGAGATGCGGTTCGCGGTGCACGTCGTGGCGCGCGGCAACCCGACGCCGGACCGACCCGGTGCCGCCGAGGTGCTCGACGAGCCGCTGCTCGCGACCTCCGCCACCGGCACCGTGGTCGTTCCGTAGCCGACGGTCTGGACCAGCGACCGGCGACACGCCGGGGCATCTCCAAATCTCGCGAACTTTTCGCGGACGGCCGGGTCCCCGCTGACCTGCGGGTTCGCGCGTTCGTGCAGGTCACGCGGTGGTTGACAGCGATGGGTCGGCGCGCTTGTCTGAGCGCCGTTCGCTCACGCAGGTCGTGGTAGGCGGACCGACGTCCGAGTGGCCGGGGTCGGGGGCTGTAGCGCCAGCAGCTGCCCGACGTGGTTCGCGGAGGTCGGCCCGCTCCGCGAGAGCGGCGCGGAAGGGGCCCGGACCCCCTAGACAACGTCTCGGCCTCGGCAGCCGGTCGGGGGCGGGATGGTCCGAAGGCGCCCGGGCCCCCTTCCGCGACCTGACGGCGGCCCGCGCGGGTAACGTCGTCCTGTGCTGAAGCGCGTCGGCGCGGCCGCGGTCTCCGGGCTCGCCCTCTCCCTGGCCTTCGAGCCGGTGGCGGTCCCGTACCTCCTGCCGCCGGCGCTCGCGGGGTTCGCGCTCACCATCCGCGGCCTCCCGGTACGACGGGCGTGGCTGCCCGGGCTCGCGTTCGGCGTCGCGTTCTACTTCGTGCACATCCACTGGATGTCGCCGTCGGTCGGGATGCCCGCCTGGCTGGCGCTGGCCGGCCTGGAGGCGGTGTTCTACGGGCTGCTCGGGGCCGCCGCGGGCGCGCTGCGCCGGCTGCCCGGCTGGCCGGTCTGGCTGGCCGCGGCGTGGGCGGCCGTGGAGCTGTGGCGCGCCGAGTGGCCGTTCAGCGGGATGCCGTGGGGCCGGCTCTCGTTCGCGGTCGTGGACACCCCGGTCGCCGACGCCCTCGCGTACGTCGGCACCACCGGGGTCTCGTTCCTGCTCGCGCTCAGCGGCTTCCTGATCGCCGCCGCGGTCGAGGAACGGGAGCGCCGCCGACGGCTGGTCGCCGTGGGTGCGTTCGTCGCCACGTGCGTCGTCCTGGTGGCGCCGACCTTCACGCCGTACGAGCTCGACCAGCGGGGGACCGCGACCGTCGCCGTCGTCCAGGGCAACGTGCCGCCGCCCGAGAACGACATCCTCTACGACCACCGGCAGGTGACCGCCAACCACGTGCAGGCCACCGTCGACCTGGCGGCCCGGGTGGCCGCCGGCTCCGAGCCCCGCCCCGACTTCGTGCTCTGGCCCGAGAACTCCACCGCGGTGGACCCGTTCGCGGACCTCTCCACCAACCAGGGCATCCGCCGCGCGTCGGCCGCGATCGGGGTGCCGATCCTGGTCGGCGCGATGGTCGACGCGGGGGAGCGGCACGTGCTCAACCAGGGGATCGTCTGGGACCCCGAGACCGGTGCCGGGCAGCGCTACACGAAGCACCACCCGGTCGCCTACGGCGAGTACGTCCCGCTGCGCGGCCTCATCCGCGCGCTCGGGCTCGAGGACTCGGGCCAGCTGGGCCGGATCCGCCGGGACATGCTCACCGGCACCGCCACCGAGCCGCTCTCGATCGCGGGGATCGAGGTCGCGGACGGGATCTGCTTCGACGTCGCCTACGACGACGTGTTCCACGACCAGATCGGCAACGGCGCCGAGCTGCTGGCGATCCAGACCAGCAACGCCCGGTTCATCTTCACCGACCAGATCGAGCAGCAGTTCGCGATGACCCGGCTGCGCGCGATCGAGGCCGGCAAGTACCTCGTGGTCGCCTCCACCAACGGCATCTCCGGGGTGGTGGCGCCCGACGGAGAGGTGCTCGACACCGCCGACCCGCGCACCCAGGCCGTGCTCGTCGACGAGGTCGGCCTGCGCCCCGGTGTCACGCCCGGCGTCCGGCTGGGCGGCTGGCTCGCGGTCGCGCTGCCGCTGGTGGCCGGGCTCGGCCTTCTGCTGCGGGTGGTCACGTATCGTCGGGAGCGACGGTCCGGCGCCGCGCGGGACCCCGAGGTGGCCGCGCCGGCGGTCGAGACGGAGGAGAAGGCCAGCACGTGACCGAGCCCCAGCCGGAGCGCCGGCCGACCCCCGGTCGGACCGTGATGGTCATCCCGACGTACAACGAGGTCGACAACCTCGACTGGATCGTGGGGCGCCTGCACGCCGCACAGCCCGAGGTCGACGTCCTGGTCGTCGACGACATGTCGCCGGACGGCACCGGCGAGCTGGCGGACCGCCTCGCCGCGGCCGACCCGCGGGTGCACGTCCTGCACCGGACCGCGAAGGGCGGCCTGGGCGCGGCGTACCTCGCGGGCTTCGCCTGGGCGCTCGGCGAGGGCTACGACGTGATCGGCGAGATGGACGCCGACGGCTCCCACCAGCCCGAGCAGCTGCACCTGCTGCTGACCGCGCTCGAGCACGCCGACCTGGTCATCGGCTCGCGCTGGGTCCCGGGCGGGTCGGTGCGCAACTGGCCCCGGCGACGCGAGGCGCTCTCGCGCGGCGGCAACGCCTACGTGCGGCTGCTGCTCGGCATCGACGTGCGCGACGCCACCGCCGGCTACCGGCTGTTCCGGCGTGCGGCGCTCGAGAAGATCGACCTCTCCCAGGTCCGCTCGACCGGCTACGTCTTCCAGACCGACCTGGTCGCGCGGTGCCTGCGGGCCGGGCTGGTCGTCCGTGAGGTGCCGATCGAGTTCGTGGAGCGGATCCGGGGTGAGTCGAAGATGAGCCCCGCCGTCGCGGCGGAGTCGCTGCGCCGGATCACCGCCTGGGGCATCCGCGAGCGCCGCGACCAGGTACGGCGTGCCCGCGACCGTCGCCGTGGGCGCGGCGCGGGGGGACCGGCCTGATGGCCCGGCGGCGCAGCGGCCTGGGCTGGGCGCTCGTCCTGGCGTTCGTGGTGCTGCCGATCGTCGAGATCTACGTGCTGATCCAGGTCGGGCAGGTGATCGGGCCCTGGTGGACGATCCTGCTGCTCGTCGTCGACAGCATCCTCGGGGCGTGGGTGATCAAGCGCGAGGGCGGCCGCGCCTGGCGGGCGCTGCGCTCGGCGCTGGACAGCGGCCGGATGCCCGCCCGCGAGCTCGCCGACGGCGCGCTGATCCTCGTCGGCGGCACCCTGATGCTGGCGCCGGGCTTCGTCACCGACGCGTTCGGGATCCTGCTGATCCTGCCGCTCACCCGGCCGCTGTTCCGCCGGCTCCTGGCCGGGCTCGTGGCCCGGCGGCTGATTGTGCTCGGCCCCGGTGGACCCGGCCCGGGCGCCTCGCGGGGCCCCGGCTCGCCGCCGCCGCGGCAGGGGCCGGTCGTCCGCGGCGAGGTCGTCGACGACGAGGACCCAGATGCACGCTGACCCGTCACCGAGGCGGCGACGGGTCAGCGGGAGACAGGCTCAGGCGGAGGCCTTCTTCTTCTTGTTCCGGTGCAGGTGAGCCGGGCCGATCTCACCGGCGCGGAGCAGCTCGAGCCGCTCCTTGAGGATGTCCTCGAGCTCCTTCTCGGACCGGCGCTCGAGCAGCATGTCCCAGTGCGTGCGGGCCGGCTTCTCGACCTTCTGCTCCCGCTCGATGCCCGCCGTGCTCAGCGCCTCGGCGCCGCACCGGGGGCACTCCCACACCGCAGGCACCTCGGCCTCGACGGACATGGTGATCTCGAAGTCGTGGCCCTGCGGACAGCGGTAGCCCACCTGCTGACGAGCCGCGAACTCGATCCCGCGCTCGTCCTCGAAACTCTGGCCTCCCAGCCGTGCGCCGCGCAGCGTGCGCTCCGCCATTGAGGCACCTCCAAAAACTCGGTCTCCAGAGAGGCGTCCTTACCCTCCCTGTTCGTCAACGGTACCCGTGCGGCAAAGATTCCATCGAATGCGCGCGGATACCCTCGGTATGCCGGGAGCTACCCCAGCGAGGGGATCTCGTTGCCCGCGTCGCGGATACCCCGCCTGGTGTCCACCCGCAGCAGCAGGCCGCCGCCGACCACGAAGAAGACCACGAGGGCGAAGATCGCCGGCCGGTAGGAGTCGGTGAACTGGTACACCAGCCCGAAGACCAGGGTGCCGAACCACGACGTACCGCGCTCCATCGCGTGGTAGAAGCTGAAGTACTCCGCCTCCTTGCCGCGGGGGATGAGCAGCGAGTAGTAGGAGCGGGCGAGCGCCTGGGTCCCGCCGAGCACGATGCCGATCGCCACGGCGAGGAGCAGGAACGGGACCAGCTGCTCGTCGGGCAGCACCAGGGCCACGGTCACGATCGCCGACCACAGCGCGAGGCCGGCCAGGATCACCCGCTTGGCCCCCAGGGGCGCGGCGGCCCGGCCGAACAGCAGCGCGCCGCCGACGGCGACGAACTGCACGAGGAGGTACGTCGCCAGGACGGTGCCGAGGGAGAACCCCAGCTCGTCGGTGCCGTAGAGGGACGCCTGTGAGATGACGGTCTGGATGCCGTCGTTGAAGAAGAGGTAGGCAACCAGGAAGGTGAGGGTGACGGGGTAGTTCCGCGAGTCCTTGAGCGTCGCCCACAGCTGGCCGAACCCGGCGCGGACCACGCCGCCCTCGGCGTCCTCGACCGCGAGCGGCGGGTGGTGCCGCAGGCCCCGGAACGGGATCAGCGTGAAGCCGGCCCACCACACCGCGGCCGAGAGCATGCTGATCCGGGCGGCGTCGCCCTCGGACAGCCCCAGGGCGTCATGGGCCTGGAGGAGCACGAAGTTGAGCGCGAGCAGCAGCCCGCCGCCGGCGTACCCCATCGCCCAGCCGCGGCTGGAGACCCGGTCGCGCTCCTGCTCGGTGCTGATCGACGGCAGGATCGCGTCGTTGAAGACGAGCGAGGCGGCGTACAGGACGTTCGCGACCAGGAACGCGCCGGCGCCCAGCTGCCAGTTGTCGTCGGTGACGAAGAAGAGCAGCGACGCGCAGAGGGCACCGGCCCAGGCGAACCCCGCGAGCAGGTCCTTCTTGCGGGAGGTGCGGTCGGCGACCGCCCCCAGCACCGGCAGCAGGAGAGCCGAGAGGATCGTCGAGAGGGTGATGACGAACGGCGGCAGCGAGCCGGGCGCGATCCCGATCCCGAGCACCTGGATGCGGTTGTCGACGGCCGCGTTCTCGGCGATCTCCTTGAGGTAGGGCCCGAGCAGGACCCCTGCGATCGTCGTCGCGAACGCGCTGTTGGCCCAGTCGTAGAAGTACCAGGCGCGCTGCTCGGCGGCCCGGGCGAGGGGGCGGAGGTCGGCGATGCCGTCGGGGGCGCTCATGCCGGGCCTCGCCACTGGCCGCGCTCGACCAGCACGTCGCGGAGCAGGTCGGTCCGGTCGGTGAAGAGGCCGTCGACACCGCGGTCGAGGAGGGCGTGCATCTCCGCGGGGTCGTCGACGGTCCACACGTGCACGTGCTTCCCCGCGGCGTGCGCGCGCCGGACCAGCCGGCGGCCGGCCACGACGAGGGGGCCGCGGCGGTGCGGGACCTGCAGCGCGGCGACCCGGCCCCGGGTCAGCCGGTCGGCCAGCCGACCGCTGGGCACGAGCAGGAAGCAGAGGACCTCCAGCGGTGACGCGGCGGTGGGCACCCGGTGCTCGGTGAGCCGCCGGAACTCCCGGATCCGCCGCGGCGAGAACGACCCGACCAGCACCCGGTCCCAGGCCTCGCGCGCCGCGATGAACGCGGCCAGCGCGGGCACCGCGCCGTCGGCCTTGATGTCGATGTTGAACCGGGCCTCGGGGAACTCGTCGAAGAGCCGGGCCAGCGTCGGCACCTCCTCGCGACCGCCGACCAGGGCCTGCCGGACCTCCGCGTAGGTCAAGCGGGCGATCTCGCCGCTCCGGTCGCTGACCCGGTCCAGCACCGCGTCGTGGAAGGCGAGCAGGTAGCCGTCGCGGGTGACGTGGACGTCGGTCTCGAGGTAGTCGTAGCCGAGCGCCACCGCGTGCTTGAACGCCGCGAGCGTGTTCTCGAGCCCCTCGACCTCGGGGTGGTAGGCGCCGCCGCGGTGCGCGAACGCGAGCACCGCACCCGGTGTCGTCAGCACCTCGTCGAGGTACGGGTAGCCGGTCGTGGGCGTGCTCACCGGGGCAGTATCTCCTCTCGCTCGGCGATGCTCCTGCGCGACGCTTCGCCGGGGGGATACGGTCGTCGCATGGAGACCTTGTCCTGTCCTCGGTGCGGTGCGGAGATGGTGGCGCAGACGCTGGGAGACGGCGAGGTGAACTCCTGCCCCGACGGGCACGGGGTCTTCCTGTCCCGGGCCGACCTGGGCTCCCTCATCGAGGCCGAGCTCGACTGGCACCGGCACGCCGGCCAGCACACCGCTCCCATGCCGCGGATCACCCCTGACATGGAGGCGCCGGCCCCGGCCCGCAAGCCCGCCCGCGCCTGGATCGAGACGCTCTTCAAGTGAGCAGGAGCCCGCGTGGGACGAGCGGGCTCGGCTCCCGCCGGTCGAGTGGCCGCGCGACCGAGGGACGAGGTCGCGACCGGCGTGTCGAGATCCGTGGGACGAAAGCAGACCTCAGATGTCCCTGAACGTCTCGATGTTGGCGCCGAGGGAGCTGAGCCGCTCGGCGAGGTCCTCGTAGCCGCGGTGGATGACGTAGGTGCCGCGCAGCACCGACGTGCCCTTCGAGGCGAGCATCGCGAGCAGGATCACGACGGCCGGGCGCAGCGCCGGCGGACACATCAGCTCGGCACCGGTCCAGTGCGTCGGACCCTCGATCATCACCCGGTGGGGGTCGAGCAGGGTCACGTGCCCGCCGAGCTTGTTGAGCTCGGTGAGGTAGATCGCCCGGTTCTCGTAGACCCAGTCGTGCAGGAACGTCTGGCCCTCGGCGACCGCCGCGATCACCGCGAAGAACGGCAGGTTGTCGATGTTCAGCCCGGGGAACGGCATCGGGTGGATCTTGTCCAGCGGCGCGTGCAGCTGGGACGGCATGGTGTGCAGGTCGACCAGCCGGGTGTGGCCGTTGCGCGCGACGTACTCCTCGGACCGCGAGTACTGGAAGCCCATCTCCTCGAGCACGGCGAGCTCGATCTCGAGGAACTCGATCGGCACCCGGGTGATCGTGATCGACGACTGCGTGACGATCGCCGCGGCGAGCAGCGACATCGCCTCGATCGGGTCCTCGCTGGGCGCGAAGTCGACGTCGACGTCGATCTCCTCGCGGCCGGTCACCTTGAGCGTGGTGGTGCCGATGCCCTCGATCTCGACGCCGAGGCGGAGCAGGAAGAAGCACAGGTCCTGGACCATGTAGTTGGACGAGGCGTTGCGGATGATGGTGGTGCCGGGGTGCAGCGCGGCCGCCATCAGCGCGTTCTCGGTCACCGTGTCGCCGCGCTCGGTGAGCACGATCGGGCGGGTCGGCTCGATGGCCGGGTTGACCCGGGCGTGGTAGGAGCCGTCGGTGGCCTTCACGTCGAGCCCGAACGGCCGCAGCGCGGCCATGTGCGGCTCGACGGTGCGGGTGCCGAGGTTGCAGCCGCCGGCGTAGGGCAGCTCGAAGGTCTCGGCCCGGTGCAGCAGCGGTCCGAGGAACATGATCACCGAGCGAGTACGGCGGGCCGCCTCCTCGTCGACGTGCTCGAGGTCGAGCTCCTTGGGCGGGACGATCTCGAGGTCGTTGTCGTCGTTGAGCCACCGGGTCTGCACGCCGAGGCTGTTGAGCACCTCGAGCAGTCGGTTGACCTCCTCGATCCGGGCGACCTTGCGCAGCGTCGTGCGGCCCCGGTTGAGCAGCGAGGCGCACAGCAGCGCGACACCGGCGTTCTTGGAGGTCTTCACCTCGATGCTGCCCGAGAGGGTGGTGGGGCCGACGACCCGCAGGTGCGTGGGCCCGGCGCCGAGCGCCACGATCTCGGAGTCGAGGGCGCTCCCGATCCGCGCGAGCATCTCCAGGCTGAGGTTCTGGTGACCCTTCTCGATCCGGTTGATCGCGCTCTGGCTGGTGCCGAGCAGCTCGGCGAGCTGGGCCTGGGTGAGGCCTCGGTGCTTGCGGGCGTCGCGGATCAGGTTCCCGATGCGTCCCTTGTAGTCGACCGCCATGAGATCGACGGTAACTCACATATGAGATAAGACAAATCGCCGTCCGGCGCGTCGCCTGAGAGGATGCGCACATGCGCGCGACCACCCTCCACGGCCCCCGGGACATCCGCGTCTCCGAGGTCCCCGACCCCGTGATCTCCGAGCCCACGGACGCGATCGTCCGGGTGTACGCGGCCTGCATCTGCGGCTCGGACCTGTGGCCGTACCGGGGCGAGAACCCGATCCGCGAGGGGCAGACGATCGGCCACGAGTGCATCGGCGAGGTGGTCGAGGTGGGGTCCGAGGTCCGCGACTTCCGGCCCGGCGACTTCGTGATCGTGCCGTTCTGCCACTGCGACAACACCTGCGCCCACTGCCGGGCGGGGGTGCAGTCCGCGTGCGTGAACCTGGACGGCACCGAGAGCGGGCAGGCCGAGCTGGCGCGGGTGGCCCAGGCCGACGGCAGCCTGGTCCGCACCGACGCCGACCCCGACCCGGCGCGCACCCGCTCGCTGCTCGCGCTCACCGACGTGATGGCCACCGGCTGGCACGCCGCCGTCGCGGCCCGGGTCCGCGAGGGCGGGACCACGGTGGTCGTCGGCGACGGCGCGGTCGGCCTCTGCGGCGTCCTCGCCGCGTCGGTGATGGGCGCCGAGACGATCATCGCGATGTCGCGGCACGAGCCGCGGCAGCGGCTGGCCAGGGAGCTCGGCGCGACCCACGTCGTCGCCACCCGCGGCAAGGAGGGCGGCGCCGAGGTGCGCGAGATCACCGGGGGAGTGGGGGCCGACGCGGTCCTCGAGTGCGTGGGCACCGACGCCGCCATGCGGACCGCGATCGCGGTCGCCCGCCCGGGCGCCACCGTCGGCTTCGTGGGCGTCCCGCACGGCGTGGAGCTGCCGGTCCGGCGGATGTTCGCCAAGAACGTGGGTCTCGCCGGCGGCATGGCGCCGGTGCGCCGCTACCTGCCCGAGCTGCTGCGGCTCGTCGACGACGGCCGGATCGACCCCGGCCGGGTCTTCGACGCCGAGGTGCCCCTCGACCGGGTCGCCGAGGGCTACCGGCTGATGGACCGGCGCGAGGCGATCAAGGTCGTGGTCCGGCCCTAGGCGGACCGGGGCAGCCGGCTGGCGCTGCCGGGCAGCTGGGTGGGCTCGCAGTCGCAGCCGTTGCCGCACGCCAGGAAGGTGTGGACCGGGTGGCCGCAGCGCGGGCAGGGCAGGTCACGCGACAGGTGCTCGGCCCCGGTCTCGGCCCGGACGGTGTCCCACATGGTCACCCCCTCCTCTTCCGCTCGTCGGTGTGCTCGTCGGAGTGCGTCTGCTGCGAGTTCCGACCGGGGCGGTCGGAGAACTCATCGCACATCGAAGATAAGTAGCGCCGACGGCGCTCGCAGGCAATCACCGCCGGACCGCCCGATCGCGTCGCGGAATGGCCCGGACGGGCTATGTCCTGGCGATCCTCCGGAGGCGCCTCCGGGCGACTCCCGGCGGGGTCAGGAAGCGTCCGGCTCCGCGGAGAGCTCGCCGCCCTTGACCGCCACCAGCCCCGAGAGGATCCGGCGCGCGGCGAGCAGCAGGTCGCGGACCTCCGGGACGCTGATCGAGTAGCGCACCTCACCGCCCTCGCGGTGCGAGACCACCATCGACGTGCGCCGCAGGACCGCGAGCTGCTGGGAGAGGTTGCTCGCCTCGATGTCGATCGCCTCGAGCAGCTCGTGGACGGCGTGGTCGCGCTCGGAGAGCAGCTCCAGGATCCGGATGCGGGCGGGGTGGCCGAGCGTCTTGAAGAAGTCCGCCTTGGCTTGGTACAGCGGGACGGTCACCGGGCCTACCTCGTCGTCGTGAAGGGCGTCATGGATACTCAGGGCCACATATCCGGATGTGAACGGTACATGACTTGAACAATTCTTCAATCATGTAGCCTGCACCCGCCGAGCAACGACGCTCACACGAGGCTGTCAACAGAGAGGCAGAAGGCGAGCAGATGGTCGACGTCGACAAGGTGTTGGACGAGGCGGGGCTCAAGAACCCCAAGGTCCGCGAGTACGTGCGCTACTGGGCCGACCTGACCGGTGCGGACCGGGTGGAGGTCGTCGATGCGGCGGACGACGACCGCCTGATCAAGGAGGCGCTCGAGGCCGGCGAGCTGCTGCCCGCGGGGGAGGGCCGTTACTACTCCCGGAGCTACCACAAGGACACCGCCCGCTCGGAGGAGCGGACGATCGTCGCCACCAACCGGGAGAGCGACAAGGGCGTCTACAACAACTGGCGGCCGGCCTCGGAGATGCGCCCCCTGCTCGAGGAGCGGATGCGCGGCGCCTCCCGGGGCAAGACCATGTACGTCATCCCGTACCTGATGGCGCCCCCGGGCAACGAGCTCGCCCCCTGGGCGACCGGCGTGGAGCTGACCGACGCCCGCACCGTGGTGCTGCACATGATCCGGATGGCCCGGGTCGGGGTGCGGTACGTCGAGGACCTCGCGGACCCCGACCACTTCGTCAAGGCCGTGCACGTGACCGGCGACCTGGAGAACCTCGGCCAGGGCACCCCGGACGACCAGCGCTACTTCGTCACCGTGGCCGACGAGCGGACGATCCTGCACTACGGCTCGTCGTACGGCGGCAACGCGCTGCTGGGCAAGATCGCGCACGGCCTGCGCCAGGCGGCGTACGACGGCTGGGCGTCGGAGAAGTTCCTCGCCGAGCAGTACATGCTGATCGGGATCCACGACAAGGAGACCGGCCGGACCTACCACATCTGCGGCGGGTTCCCGAGCGCGTCGGGCAAGACCAACCTGGCGATGATGCTGGCCCCGGACGCCCTCGGGGACCGCTACCACGTCTCGTTCTACGGCGACGACATCGCGTGGCTGTGGGTCAACGAGGAGGACGGCCGGCTCTACGGGATGAACCCGGAGTACGGCGTCTTCGGCGTCGCCAAGGACACCAACGAGCGGACCAACCCGACCGCGCTGGCGTCGGTCGGCGAGGGCACGAAGGTGATCTTCACCAACGTCGCCTACAACCCGGAGACCCAGGAGGTCTGGTGGGAGGGCCGCACCCCCGAGCCGCCGGCCGACGTGACCGGGTGGCTGGACTGGAAGGGGCAGCCGATCGCCGACCGGGAGCCGGGCGACGACAGCCCGTGGGCCCACCCCAACAGCCGGTTCACGACCACCCTCGACAACGTCCCCAACATCGCCGGCGACTACAACGCCGCCGCGGGCGTGCCGATCGACGCGATCATCTTCGGCGGCCGCACCCGCGACCGCGAGCCGCTGATCCGGGCGATCCGCGACCTCGCCGAGGGCGTCTACGACGGCCTCACGCTCGGCGCCGAGGCAACGTTCGCGGCCGAGGGCACCGAGGGCGTGCTGCGCTACGACCCGATGTCGAACCGGCCGTTCATGGCCTACGGCGAGGGCGACTACGCCGCGCACTACCTGCGGGTCGTCGGCGCGGCGAAGGAGCAGCCGATCTTCGCGCACGTGAACTGGTTCCAGCGCGACCCCGAGGACGGGCACTTCCTGTGGCCGGGCTACCGCGAGAACCTCCGCCCGCTGCTCTGGCTGATGCAGCTCAAGAACGGCGAGGTGAAGGGCCGCGAGACCCCCGTCGGCATCGTGCCCACGGAGGACGAGCTCGAGCTCGAGGGGCTCGACCTGCCCGCCGAGGACCTCAGGCGCGTCCTCACCATCGACGTCGAGCGCTGGAAGCAGGAGATGGCGCACCGCGAGGAGCACCTCTCGCAGTTCGAGCGGCTGCCGGAGGAGATCTGGGAGGCCCACCGCCGGGTGGCCGCCGCCCTGGACGACTTCGAGGAGCAGGCCTAGGTCCGAGGCGCCGCGGCCGGGCGGTGCCCGCGTGACCGGATCTCGCTGCGAGCCGGTCGCCGCGGCACCGCCGGGCCGCCTCAGGCGTCGTACCCCAGCGCGCGCAGCCGCGCCGGGTCGCTGAGCACGTCGAGCTCGACGATCCGGCCGTCGACCACGGTGAACGCGGCGATGCCGATGACCTTGCCGTCCCGGTAGGAGATGGCGCCGGGGACGCCGTCCACCAGCACGTGCCGGACATCGAGGCCCAGCTGCTGGAACGCCTTCGCACCCGAGGCGACGGAGGACGAGCCGCGGACCACCTGCACCGCGTCGATGCGGGCGTTGCGCAGCAGCACGTCCGGGTCGAGCAGCTCGAGCAGCGCCTCGAAGTCGCCCGCTCGGGCCGCTGTCTGGAAGGCGTCCACGACGGCCTGCTGCCGGCCCAGGTCGGGGTCGGGGGTACGGCGGGCGTCGCGGACCCGCCGCCGGGCCCGGCTGGCCAGCTGTCGGGTGGCCACCTCGGAGCGCTCGACGATCGGGGCGATCTCGGAGAACCCCATGCCGAACACGTCGTGCAGCACGAACGCCAGCCGCTCCGCGGGGCCGAGCTCGTCGAGGACGACCATCATCGCCAGGCCGACCGAGTCCGAGAGCAGCGCCTCCTGCTCGGGGTCGGGGGCCTCCGGGTCGACCACGACCGGGTCCGGGAACCGCTCCGGGACCGGCTCCTCCCGCCGCGCGGTGCGGGCACGGAGCTGGTCGAGGCAGAGCCGGGAGACGACCGTGGTCAGCCAGCCCCCGAGGTTGTCGATCCGGGTGGCGTCGGTGCGGGTCAGCCGCAGCCACGCGTCCTGGACCGCGTCGTCCGCCTCGGCGAACGAGCCGAGCATCCGGTAGGCCAGCGCCCGCAGGTGCCCTCGATGGGTCTCGAACTCCTCGGCCAGCCGTTCCTGGTGCACGGACCGAACGTAGCCCTGGATAGGTCTTGATACCTCGCCGGGTCGGCCGCGCCCCGGTCGTCCGCGGGGCGTGACCGCGCCATCTGGAGGGGCGTGGCAGGATCCTGGCGTGAGCAGCACGTCGTCGGAGGCCCAGCGGCTGCGCGACCTCGCACTGCTGCGCCGGGTGCGCGACCGGATGGACCGTGAGTACGCCCAGCCGCTCGACGTCGAGTCCCTCGCCCGCGACGTGCACATGTCGGCCGGGCACCTCAGCCGCCAGTTCAAGCTCGCGTACGGCGAGTCGCCGTACAGCTACCTGATGACCCGCCGGATCGAGCGGGCGATGGCGCTGCTGCGCCGCGGCGACCTGTCGGTCACGGAGGTCTGCTTCGCGGTGGGCTGCTCGTCTCTGGGCACGTTCAGCACCCGCTTCACCGAGCTGGTGGGGGTGCCGCCGAGCGTCTACCGCGACCGGCCGGTGAGCGTGACCGCCGACATGCCGGCCTGCATCGCCAAGCAGGTCACCCGACCGGTCAGGAATCGAGAAGCCCGCGCCGTGCCGGCGCAGCTAGCGTGACGCGCATGGAGATCACGATTCACACCGCGTCCCTTCCGCACCACGACCCCGAGGAGTCCCTGGCCTTCTACCGCGACGTGCTCGGCTTCGAGGTCCGCAGCGACGTGGGGGAGGGCACCATGCGCTGGATCGTGGTCGGTCCTCCGAACCAGCCCGAGACCTCGCTGCTGCTCGCGCCGCCGGGCGCCGACCCCGGCATCACCGAGGAGGAGCGGCGCACCATCACCGAGATGATGGCCAAGGGCACCTACGGCTGGATCCTGCTGGCGACCAAGGACCTCGACGGGGTCTTCGACAAGGTGCAGGCGACCGATGCCGAGATCGTCCAGGAGCCGATGCAGCAGCCGTACGGGGTGCGCGACTGCGCCCTGCGCGACCCCGCCGGCAACATGGTCCGCATCCAGGAGGTCGGGTGAGCCCACGCGACAAGGCCACGCGCAAGGCGGACACGCTCGCCATGCTCTCGACCCCGGCGATCGACGTCTGGGTCGCCACCGCCTCGGAGGCGGGGGAGGCGCACCTGGTGCCGGTGTCGCTGGCCTGGGTGGACGGGCGGGTCGTGGTCGCCGTGCCGGAGCGCTCGGTCACCACGCGCAACCTGCGCACCTCACGGCGCGCGCGGCTCGGGGTCGGCCCGACCCGCGACGTCGTGATGATCGACGCCGAGCTCGAGCGCGACGTCCCGGTGGGGGAGGACGAGCGGCTCGGGGAGGCGTACGCCGGCCAGGCCGACTGGGACCCCCGGCAGGACAGCGGCTACGTGTTCCTCGTGCTCCGGCCGCTCCGGCTGCAGGCCTGGCGCGAGGCCGACGAGATCCGCGGACGGACCCTGATGCGCGACGGGGAGTGGCTGGTCTGAGAGAGGTGGGGGCGACCTCACGCCGTACCCAGGGAAGGACGAGATGAGCAGGAACGCGACTCGACCCGAGCCGCACGTCGCCGACACCCACGACCTGATCCGGGTCCAGGGTGCGCGCGAGAACAACCTCAAGGACGTCGACGTCGAGCTGCCCAAGCGGCGGCTCACCGTGTTCACCGGGGTCTCCGGCTCCGGCAAGAGCTCGCTGGTGTTCTCGACGATCGCCGCGGAGTCGCAGCGGCTGATCAACGAGACCTACAGCGCGTTCGTGCAGGGCTTCATGCCGACCCTGGCCCGTCCGGACGTCGACGTGCTCGAGGGGCTGACCACCGCGATCATCGTCGACCAGGAGCGGATGGGCGCCAACCCCCGGTCGACGGTCGGCACCGCCACCGACGCCAACGCGATGCTGCGCATCCTCTTCAGCCGGCTCGGCGAGCCGCACATCGGCCCACCGACCGCCTTCGCGTTCAATGTGCCGACTCGCACCGCCAGCGGGGTGATGAAGACCCAGAAGGGCGGCAAGGAGGAGAAGAACGTCGTCCGCAACGCCGTCTACCAGGGCGGCATGTGTCCCCGCTGCGAGGGCATGGGTTCGGTGAGCGACTTCGACCTCACCGCGCTGTACGACGAGGAGAAGTCCCTGTCCGAGGGCGCGCTCACGGTGCCGGGCTACAGCATGGACGGCTGGTACGGCCGGATCTTCAGCGGTGCCGGCCTGCCGATGGACAAGCCGATCAAGAAGTTCACGAAGAAGGAGCTGCAGCGGCTCCTGTACGCCGAGCCGGAGAAGATCAAGGTCGACGGGGTCAACCTCACCTACGAGGGCCTGATCCCCAAGATCCAGAAGTCGATGCTCTCCAAGGACGTGGAGGCGATGCAGCCCCACGTCCGCCGGTTCGTCGAGCGGGCGATCACCTTCACGACGTGCCCGGAGTGCGAGGGCACGCGGCTCACGAAGGAGGCGCTCTCCTCGAAGATCCGCGGCAAGAACATCGCCGACCTGTGCGCGATGCAGATCAGCGACCTCGCCGAGTGGTTCCGCGACCTCGACGAGCCGACCGTGGCCCCGCTCGTGCGCGGCCTGCAGCACCTGCTCGACTCGTTCACCGAGATCGGCCTCGGTTACCTGTCCCTCGACCGCCCGGCCGGCACGCTGTCCGGCGGCGAGGCGCAGCGCACCAAGATGATCCGCCACCTCGGTTCCTCGCTCACCGACGTCACCTACGTCTTCGACGAGCCCACGATCGGGCTGCACCCGCACGACATCGAGCGGATGAACACGCTGTTGCTGCAGCTGCGCGACAAGGGCAACACCGTCCTCGTCGTCGAGCACAAGCCGGAGACGATCGCGATCGCCGACCACGTCGTCGACCTCGGTCCGGGCGCCGGCAGCGACGGCGGCACGATCTGCTTCGAGGGCACGGTCGAGGGACTGCGGAAGAGCGACACGGTCACCGGGCGCCACCTCGACGACCGCGCCGCGCTCAAGGACTCGGTCCGCACGCCCTCCGGGGCGCTCGAGGTCCGGGGCGCGTCGACCCACAACCTGCAGGACGTCGACGTGGACATCCCGCTGGGTGTGCTCTGCGCGATCACCGGGGTGGCCGGGTCCGGGAAGAGCTCGCTGGTCGACGGCTCGGTGGCCCGGCGCGAGGGCGTGGTGGTCGTCGACCAGAGCCCGATCAAGGGGTCGCGGCGCAGCAACCCGGCGACGTACACCGGCCTGCTCGAGCCGATCCGCAAGGCGTTCGCCAAGGCCAACGGGGTGAAGCCCGCGCTCTTCAGCTCCAACTCCGAGGGGGCCTGCCCGGCCTGCAACGGCGCCGGGGTCATCTACACCGAGCTCGGCGTGATGGCGACCGTCGAGTCGCCCTGCGAGGAGTGCGAGGGCCGGCGGTTCCAGGCGGCGGTGCTCGACTACACGCTCGGCGGGCGCAACATCGCCGAGGTGCTCGACATGTCGGTCGTCGAGGCGGAGGCGTTCTTCGCCGAGGGTGAGGCGGCCACGCCGGCGGCCCACAAGGTCCTGGACCGGCTCGCCGACGTCGGGCTCGGCTACCTCAAGCTCGGCCAGCCGCTCACCACGCTCTCCGGCGGCGAGCGGCAGCGGCTCAAGCTCGCCGCCCAGATGGCGGAGAAGGGCGACGTCTACGTCCTCGACGAGCCCACGGTCGGTCTCCACCTCGCCGACGTCGAGCAGCTGCTCGCGCTCCTCGACCGGCTGGTCGACGGGGGCAAGTCCGTGATCGTCATCGAGCACCACCAGGCCGTGATGGCGCACGCCGACTGGATCATCGACCTCGGCCCGGGTGCCGGGCACGACGGCGGCCGGGTCGTCTTCGAGGGCACGCCCGCCGACCTGGTCGCCTCCCGCTCGACGCTGACCGGTCAGCACCTCGCGAAGTACGTCGGGGCCTGACCCGGTGCTGTTCCTGACCTACCACCGAGACCGGCCGGGCTCGATGGACCTGCGCCACGCCCTGCTCGAGGAGCACTGGTCGTACATGGACCGCTTCGCCGACCGGATGGTCGCCCGCGGACCGACGTACGCGGACGACGGCGAGACGCTCACCGGCAGCGTGCACGTCCTCGACCTGCCCGACGCGGCCGCCGCGCGGGCGTTCGCGTTCGAGGAGCCCACCTACCAGGCCGGCGGCTACCGCGACGTGCTGCTTCGGCGGTGGGAGAACCTCCTGGGGCGGACGATGTGGGATTGCCCGGGCCTGCGCGAGGAGGTGCCTCGCTGGTTCGTGCTCGGGCTGGGCGCGGGCGACCGGCCGTCGGCGCCGGTGCCGGGGGAGACCGACGAGCTGCTCGCCCTCGGGCCGCTGCTCTCCGACGACGGCGCTGCGTGGCTGGGCGCGGCCGCGCTGGTCCAGGCCCCCGACCCGGACGCGGCCCGCGGCGCGCTGCCCGAGGCGGACTACGCCGCGCTCGAGGTGCACCGGTGGGACCTCGGCGGACGGCGGTGACCGCCATGGCGTACACGGTCGGGCTCGAGGAGGGCCGCACGGCGTGCGCGGAGTCGGTGGATGCGTTCCTCGCCGCCGTGGACGGGTTCGACGAGCACGCCCTGCTCGCGTCCTCACGCTGCCACGGCTGGACCCGGATGGACGTCGTCGTGCACACGATCGGCGGGTGGCAGGAGATGCTCGGCGGCCTGGTGGCGCTCGTCGACGACGAGCCGACCGTGGACGCGGCGAGCTACTGGCCGGCGTTCGCCGCCGAGCACGACTCGGGCGACCCGATCCCGACCCTGATGGCGCAGCGGCGTCGGACGGCGGCCTACGCGCGGCCGGACTCGGCGCGCGCCCAGCTGCGCGACATCGGCGGCTACCTCCGGCGCGGGGTCGAGCTGATGGGGGAGCGCCGCTGCACCTGGCAGGGGCACGTGTTCGCGCCCGGGGACTTCCTCGCGACCTGGGCGGTGGAGAACGTCGTCCACCAGCTCGACCTGCTCTCGGAGGAGCCGGTACCGGGCTCGGCCCTGGCGCTGGCGCGGTCGACGGTCGAGGCGCTCGCGGGGCAGCCGCTGCCCGCGGCGTGGAGCGACGAGCAGGCCGTCCTCGTCGGGACCGGCCGCGCGCCGGTGCCCGAGGACGCCGGCGCGCTGGGGGAGCGGCTACCCGTGCTGGGCTGACCCGCGCTCCGGCTGGTCGAGCAGCGTCTGGGTCTCGGTGTCGGAGAAACCGACGGAGCGGTAGATCCGGATCGCGACGTACCCGGGATCGGCGACCATGACCAGGGTCCGGGCGCCTCTCTCGTCGAGCCCGTGCCTCGCGACCCGGTGGACGAGTGTGCCGGCGAGCCCGCGGCCGCGGAACTCGGGGTGGGTCTCGACGTCCTGGTAGCGCGCCAGGCCGTCGCCCGCGTCGACGAGCCCCATCACGCTGGCCAACCGGCCGTCGAGGAAGGCGCCCCACCACGTCGCGTGGCCCTCCTCGCAGAGGCGGCGCTCGTCCCGGGCGCGCCGGGTGGCGAAGTCGAGGTAGGCGGCCGGGTCGTTCTCCCCGGCGTCGACGGCGACGGACACCTCCACCCGCTGCACCCAGTCCTCCTCGGAGACCAGCGGCCGGAGCTCGGCCTCGGTGTGGGGGTGCGGCGGCGGGTGCACCGAGCGTGCGGTCATCACGGTCGCGGTGTCGTCCTTCATGCCTGCGTCGACCAGAGGACCCAGCGCCGCGCGCTGGTCGGTGGTGCCGTCGATCCCCAGGGCCCGGTGCGAGGAGTCGGGGAAGTCGGCGTCGTACGTCGCCAGCACGGCGGTCACCTCGTCGGCGCTCGGCGGCCGCTCGAGCAGGGTGAAGTTGCCCCAGCGGTAGCCGGGGTTGTGGGGGGTCCGGACGACGATCCGGTCGCCGCGGTCCTCCACGACGGACCCGGCCAACCTCAGCAGCGCCAGGTCGGTGCGGAAGGCGAGCGAGCGGACCTGCACCCGCCCGACCCTAGGTCAGCGCACCTCGAGCTGCTCCATCGCGCCGAGCACCGCGCGGATGCGAGGGACCTCGTGCACCCGCAGCAGGTGCGACCCGCCGAGCGCGGCCCACACCGCGAAGAAGCCCTCGGCGTGCCGGAACTCGCGCTCGAAGAGGTCGAAGGAGTGGGGAAGCGCGTGCCCGCACGGCACGCCCAGCCGGCGCAGCCGCATCGACTGGACGAGCACGCTCGTCTGCACCTGGGCCTTGTCCACTCCCGTGAGGTTGTCGAACGAGAACCCGGAGCCGGGGTCGACCACGACCTTCTCCACGCCCGCCTCGCGGGCCTTGGCCAGGCGCTCCTCGAAGTGCTGCACCAGGCCCGGGAACATCTCCTCGCCCTCGGGCATCTCGCCGGAGTCGCGCACGTTGTCGCCGGGGCTGAAGCACATCACGACCGTGGCGTCCGCGCGCGCCACCAGGGGATAGATGTCGTCCTCCTCCTCGCTGCCGGTCAGGTTGATCACCCGGGCGCCGGCGCCGAGCACCGCCTCGGCGACCTCGGGCCGGTAGGTCTCCACCGAGACCACCATCTCCTCGGCCAGGTCCTTGACCACCGGCACCAGCCGGTCGACCTGAGTCGCGGCGTCGGCGCGCTCGGCACCGTCGTGGCTGGCCTCGGCGCCGAAGTCGACGATCGCCGCGCCCTGGCTGACCTGGGTGCGCGCGGAGCGCACGGCCGCCTCGTGCGACGGTGCGACGCTCTCGCGGTACGTCGAGTCCTGGGACAGGTTGACCACGCCCATCAGGGTCACGGCGCCGTCGCCGACCACGACGTCGTCGGTCACCCGCACCGGGGTCACGGGGAGCTCGAGGTCATCGGAGACGTCGGCGTGGAGGCGGGCGAGGTCGGCGAGCGTGATCACGCTCCAGAGGTACCCCGCGGCCGCGGTGGGTACCAGCCCGCATGGTCCACGAGGCAGAGCGGGACGAGGTCTACGAGGCGGCGCTGCAGCTCTGGGCCGCCGCCCAGGCCGACTTCGACCCGTACCAGGTCCCACCGTCGGAGTGGCGGGACCCCGTCCCGGTGCGCGACGTCGACATCGCCACCGACCTCGACCTGGACCTCGACGAGGTCCGGGCGCGGCTGCGCGACCTCGACGGCCGGCGGCTCGTGGTCGCCGACGCCGAGGGCGAGCTCTCGGTGCGCCGGCCGATCCCGGAGGACACGCCGCTGTAGCCGTCGTCCGACCCGTTACCGTGACCTCGCTCGCGCCGTGGAGCGAGGAGGTGAGGGCGTGGAGCGTGACCTCGTGATCCGGGACCGGACCGCCGCCGACGACGCGGACGTGCGGGCCTTCTACGAGCGCTGGCACTCGCTGAGGGTCGCCCGCCGGGGTCGGATGGAGCACCCGCCCGAGCATCCCGCGCTGCTCGCCGAGCGGGGCGGGCGGCTGGTCGGGGTGCTGACGTACGTCGTGGACGGGACCGACTGCGAGGTGCTCACGCTGCACGCCGACGAGAGGGGCACGGGCGTCGGCACCGCGCTGGTCGACCGGGTCGCCGAGGTGGCCCACGAGGCAGGGTGCCGGCGGCTCTGGCTGATCACCACCAACGACAACGTCGACGCGCTGCGGTTCTACCAGCGCCGCGGCTTCCGGCTGTACGCGCTGCACGCGGGGGCCGTCGACGAGGCCCGGCGGACGCTGAAGCCGGAGATCCCCGAGATCGGCGACCACGGCATCCCGATCCGCGACGAGGTGGAGCTGGAGCGGGACCTGTAGCTGGGACCTGGAGCAGACTGTCCCGGTCGTCGAGGAGAGGATCACCGTGCGCAGCGAGGCGATGGACCGGCTCGACGTCCTGGCCGGGACCTGGCGGGTCACGATGCGCAACGCGTGGTTCCTGGAGCCGGCCGGACGGGAGGTTCCAGGAACGGCTCGGGGCGAGTGGCTGGAGGACGGGTTCCTCGTGCTCCGGTGGTCCCTGGACGAGGACGTCGCCCCGGCAACCCGACATAACGTGCTGGTGCTGGGCCGGGACGACGCCCGGGACGCCTACACGGCGCTGTACCACGACGAGCGCGGCGTCGGTCGCGTCTTCGCGATGACCTTCGACGGAGCGTCCTGGACGCTGCTGCGAGAGGACCCGGACATGGACCAGCGGTTCACCGGCGAGGTGACCGACGTCCGGATCACCGGACGCTGGGAGGCCTCGGTCGACCAGGGCGCGACCTGGCGCACCGACCTGGAGCTCGAGCTCGTGAGGGCCTGACGCGGCGCGTCCGCCCTCGCCGCAGCAGGTCACACGTCGTCCACGCGACTTCCACGGTGCTGCAACGGCGTGGAAGAGGGGCGAACAGCGTGTGACAGCCGGCGAGCGGGCGCTGAGCAGGCGTACCGCCCAGTGCGCCGATAAGTGACATTATGTCAATTACGACGGAGATGGCACCGGGCCAGGGTCGGGCGGCGCGCTCCCCCTCCTGACCAGCGACAGCAGCGAGACGAGCGCCCAGGTGCCCTCGAGCAGCAGGAAGCCCCACTGCGACCCGTGCCAGGCGTCGAGGGCCAGGACCGTCGAGCCGACGAGGTTGGGCACGACGTACGTCAGCGTCTCCGGGCGCAGTACGCGGACCTGGACGAGGACGAACGGCACCAGGATCAGCAGCGAGCCCAGGACCTGGACGACCGTGCGGGCGGTGTCGGACATGACCCCTCCTCGGGACCACGTCGTCTTTGCCGGCCGGGTACGACGTGCCTCGTCCGGGACGGCGTTCGAGTGCGCCGTCACGGTCCGAGTCTCGCACGCCGCACCCGGACGGCCGCCATCGGCGGAACGGTCAGGGGCGGTGCAGGACCTCGTCGAACATCCACCCGCCGGTCACCTTGAGCCGGGCCTTGCCCTGTCGGCTCAGCCGGATGCGGAAGGAGCCGCACCGGCCGGTCGCCATCTTCTCCTGGAACACGAACGCGCCGTTGCGCTTCTTGACGAACTTCAGGCGCCAGGTGCAGCCCTTGCTGCTGCGTTCGGTGCCGACGAGCCGGCCGTCCTTGCGCCAGATGTGCAGGGTGATCGTGCCGTAGCCCTCACGCGGCCCGACCCACTTGCCGGTCACCTTCCACTTCGCGGCCGCCTGCGTCGGGACGGGCGTCGTGGGAGCGGCTCCCGCGGCCGGTGCCGCCTCGGCGGCCGGGCCGGCGGCCAGGGCGAGCGCCGTCGCGGAGGCGGCGAGCGCGGTCGTGATGGTCTTCATGGACATCCTCTCGGTTCCGGCACGAGACGCTCCGACGGCGCCGGCCGTCCCGGGATGATGGACCGGAACGACGCCGCCCAAACCCCTGGAGGCCCCGGAAAGCGACCTGGACCCCCAGACCCAGGACCCCTGCGGTGACTGCGGTGGACCTGGCGTCGCCCGACCGGCAGGCTGCAGGGCATGACCCGAGCCCGCGTCCACAACTTCGCCATCTCCCTCGACGGCTTCGGCGCCGGAGAGCCACAGTCGAAGGAGTCACCGTTCGGCCATGCCGGCGAGCGGCTGCACGAGTGGATGTTCCGGACCAGCTTCTGGGCCGACGGCGGGTCCACCGGGGTCGACGACGCCTACGCCCAGCGCAACCTCGACGGCATCGGCGCCGAGATCATGGGTGCGAACAAGTTCGGTCCCCCCGGCTGGCAGGACGACCCGGACTGGAGGGGCTGGTGGGGCCCGAACCCGCCGTTCCACTCCCCGACCTTCGTGCTCACCCACCGCCCGCGGGACCCGGTCGAGATGGAGGGCGGGACGACGTTCCACTTCCTCGACGCCTCCCCGGACGAGGCGCTGAAGGTCGCCGGTGAAGCGGCAGGCGGCCTGGACGTCCGCATCGGCGGCGGTGCCACCGTGATCCGCGACTTCCTGGCCGCGCGCCTGATCGACCACGCCCACCTGGTCCTGGTGCCGCTGGTCCTCAGCCGGGGCTCCTGGCTGTGGGAGGGCCTCGACGGGCTCGAGGACGACTACGAGTTCGAGTCGGTCTCCTCCCCCTCCGGTGTCACCCACGTCACGCTGACCCGGAAGGACGCCTGAGCACCGCTACTGCTCGGCCTTGAAGCTCACCGCGAGCCGCTCCCCCTGCGCGAAGTAGTGCCGGAAGGTGTAGTACATCGGCCGCCACCGGTCCAGGTCGATGTACGACGTCCCGGCGAGGACGAGGTCCTCGTGCGCGTGGGCGTGCACGACCCGGGCGTGCACGGCCACCGCGTCCTCGTCGAACGGGACCACGTCGGTGACCCTGGCCTCGAGCTGGACCGGGCACTCCGCCACCCGGTGCGGTGCCACTTCGTCACTGGGGGTCGGGGTCAGCCCCGCGAGTCGCCACTTGTCCTGCTCGTGGCGGTAGAGGTCGCGTTTGACCTCGGGCACCGGCCAGGCGGCCGTGGTCGGCGCGATCCGCTCGACCCGGTCGGCCAGCGAGGCGTCCGGAAGGTTGATCACCAGCTCGCCGGTGCGCAGGACGTTGCGGGCTCCCTGGCCGTGCGTGCCCAGCCCGAGCACGTACGTCGAGCCCAGTGCCCAGGCCGACGACATCGGCGTGATGTTGGTGCGGCCGTCGGGCATCAGCGTCGTGAGCAGCACGACCGACGTGCCGAAGTAGTAGACGCTCGGGGTGATCGTGCGCGTGGTCGTCGTTCGGGTCCTCATCGGGCGCCATCCTCGGTCGTCGACGCTTCGGTGACCCCCGAACCGTCGGGCGCCTACGCTCCTGACGTGCCCACCACCAGCGCCCCCGACCTCGCCGCCGTCGCCCAGGCGCTGGCCAGCGACGCCCGGGCGGCGATGGTGCTCGCCCTGCTCGACGGGCGCGCCTGGACGCTGTCCGAGCTCGCGGCCGCGGCCGGGGTCGGTCGCCCGACCGCCAGCGAGCACGTCGACCAGCTCGTGGCCGCGCGCCTGGTCGAGGAGCTGCGTCAGGGCCGGCACCGCTACCTGCGTCTCCCCGGGCCCGAGGTCGCCGAGGCGGTCGAGTCGCTCGCCGCGCTCAGCGACCGGGTCCGACCGGCGGCGCCGAGCCTGCGCGCCCAGCGCGTCGACCGCGCCTTGCGCGAGGCGCGCTCGTGCTACGGCCACCTCGCCGGGCGGCTCGGCGTCCAGCTCTGTGACGGCCTCCGCGCCGCCGGGCACGTCTCGCCCGACTGGACCCTGACCGCCAGCGGACGTCGCTGGCTGGGGTCGCTGGGCGTGGAGCTCCCCCACCGGCCGCGGCGGCCGCTGGTCCGCCCCTGCCTGGACTGGACCGAGCGCCGCGAGCACCTCGCGGGCGTCGCGGCCGACGAGCTGCTCACGACCCTCGAGCGTCGGCGCTTCGTCGAGCGGGTGCGCGGCAGCCGGGCGGTGCGCCTGACCGGACCGGGCAGGGAGGCACTGGGCAACCTGCTGCCCGCGGGTGGATCCTGACCGGGTGACCGACCCCGCTGCCGGCCCCGGGACGACCGCGAAGCCCCGCGGCATGACCGTCCCGCTGGTCGCCTTCGCCTGCGGCGCCGCCGTCGCGCTGGCGCTCGGGATCATCGGCCGGGCGCACCACCCCACGCTCGACGGGACCACGACCCTGGGCTACGACACCGTCCTCGACATGAAGGTCGTGCTCACCGCGGTCCTCGCCGTCCTCGTGCTGCTGCAGGTCGTCGGAGCCCTCTGGATGTACGGCCGGCTGGGCGGCACCGCGCCCGCCTGGGTCGGTCCCGCCCACCGGGCCTCGGGGACGATCGCCTTCGTCCTCACCGTCTTCGTCGGCTACCACTGCCTGTGGGCGCTGGGCCTGGAGTACGGCGAGCTCCACGACGGCGAGCCGGTCCCCCTCCGCGCCGTCGTCCACGGCGTCCTCGGCTGCGTGGTCTTCGGCGCGTTCGTCGTCAAGGTGGTCGCGGTGCGGTCGCGCCGCTCCCCCGGCTGGTTCCTGCCGGTCGCCGGCGGTGTGTTGTTCGCCTCGTTCGTCGTCGTGGTGGCGACCTCCACCGGCTGGTACCTCACCCAGGAGGGTTGGCCGAGCCGGTAGCCGGCGGAAAATGCCGCGCGCCGCGTCCACCGGGGGCGTACCGTTATCTCTTGATGTCAAGATATCTCTCGGAGAGAGTGCTCCGGCTGGCCGGACCCACGCCGCTGGTCCGGCGGCTCTCGGCGCAGTCGGTGCTGTCGGCGTTCGGCGACGGCGTGTTCCTCACCGGCAGTGCCGTGTTCTTCACCGCGATCGTCGGTCTGACCGCCTCCCAGGTCGGCCTGGGGCTCACCGTGTCCGGGGTGGCGACGTTCCTGGTGGCCGTGCCGCTCGGCAAGCTCAGCGACCGGTACGGCGCGAAGCGCGTCTGGGCACTCAGCGCCCTCGTGGAGTCCCTGCTCTACCTGGTCTGGCTGGCCGTGGGCGGGCTGGCGCCGTTCATGGCGATGATGGTCGCGCTCGGGTGGGTGCAGACCGCCGCGCGCGCCTCGCGCAACGCCTACCGGTTCGACGTGTTCCCCCGCGAGGAGCGGGTCCGCTCCAACGCCTACTTCCGCGCGGCCCGCAACGTCGGGTACACGCTCGGCGCCCTGCTCGCGGGCGTGGCGCTGGCCACCGACAGCGACGACGTGATCCGGGCGGTCCCGGTCGCGACGGCGGTGCTCCTCCTCCTCAACGCCGTCCTGGTCACCCGGTTGCCGAGCGTCGTCCACCACGGCGAGGACGCCTCGGTCCTCGAGGCCGCGGTGGAGGGCGCCGGCGACCGTCGCGGCGCGTTGCGCAACCGGGGCTTCGTGCTGATGTCGGTCTGCAGCGGCGTGCTCAGCACCCACCAGGTGCTGCTCAACGTGGTGATCCCGCTGTGGCTGGTCCAGGAGACCGACGCACCGCGGGTGCTGCTCGCCTGGCTGTTCGGGACCAACACGGTGATGGCGGTGCTGCTCCAGGTGGCGGCCGCCCGCGGCATCACGACCGTCGCCGACTCGTTGCGGGCGGAGCGACGGGGTGCGTTCTTCTTCGTGCTCTCCTGCGGGATCGTCCTGGTCACCCACGACACCGTGGGGTGGGTGACCATCCTGCTGGTGTGGGTCGGTCACGTCACCGTCACCGGCGCGGAGCTGCTCGACTCCGCCGGTGGGTGGGGTCTGCAGGCCGAGCTCTCCGACCCGTCGCGGCGCGGCGAGTACCAGGGCGTCTACCAGCTCGGCACCACCGTCGGGTCGGTGTGGGCACCGGCCGCCTACACGTTCCTCGCGATGGAGTGGGGCACGCCGGGCTGGCTGCTGATCGCGGCGATCGTGGTGGCCGCGGTCGCCGTGATGCACCCCGCCGCGCGGTCGGCCGAGCGCTACCTGGCCGCGCGGGCGCCGGTGGCCGCGGTCACACGTCCGTGAGCCGCGGCAGCACCGCGTCGCACAGCTCGGTCGTCCAGGCGACCGGGTCGTCGCCGACCGGCATCAGCGTGACCAGCGACATGCCGAGCGCGGCGTACTCCCCCATCAGCCGGAGGAAGCCGTCGACGTCCTCCAGCGGGTCGACGTTGACCAGCACGGTCTTCTCGATCGCGTCGTAGTCGGTGCCCAGCCGCTCGCAGTGGCCGCGCAGCACCTCGAGCTTGTGCCGCACCCGGTCCGGGGACTCGCCGAAGATGTTGCAGGCCTGGGCGTGCTCGGCGACCATCCGCAGCGTCTTGCGCTCCCCCGAGCCCCCCACCAGGATCGGTGGGTGCGGCCGGGCCAGCGGCGGAGGCACGCACACGGTCTCCTCGAGGCGGAAGTGCCGCCCCTCGAACGGCCCGTCGTCGTCGCTCCACATCTGCAGGCAGATCCGCAGCGTCTCCTCGAGCCGCTCGAAGCGCTCCGCCATCGGCGGGAACGGGACGCCCAGCCCGCGGTGCTCCCGCTCGTACCACGCGGCCCCGATGCCGAGCAGCGCCCGACCCCCGGACAGCCGGTCCAGGGTGGTGACGGTCTTGGCGAGCAGGCCGGGGTGCCGGTAGGTCACGCCGGTCACGAGCAGGCTGAGCCGGACCCGCTCGGTGAGCCCCGCGAGGTAGCCGAGCGTCGTGTAGCCCTCGAGCATCGGCGCCTCCGGCCCGCCCAGCGTCTCCATCTGGAACCAGTGGTCCATGACGGTGAGCAGGTCCACGCCGCCCTGGTCCGCGATCCGGGCCGTCTCGGTCAGCCGTTCGGTCAGCCGGGTCTGCCAGTCACTGTGTCCGAAGTTCGCATAGTGCACGCCCACCTGCATGGGCTCCAACCTACGCACCTAGGATCCCGACCATGTCGTCTCGCCGCGCCAGGAGCGTCCTGGGTGTCCTCGTGTCCGTGATCGTGCTGCTGGGATCCGCCGGCTGCGGTGACGAGAAGGGTGACGACGGGTCCTCCGCCGGGACCTCGGACCGCACCCACGCCCCGCAGCCCGAGAACGCCGAGGGTGCGCCCTGCCAGTACCCCGCCGGTCAGGAGGCGGCCCGAGAGGTCGACCCGCCGGCCGACCATGCCGCCTACGAGGGTCAGGTCCAGGCCACCATCGAGACGAACGTCGGTGACATCCCGGTCACGTTGGACGCCGACTCCGCACCGTGCACGGTCAACTCGTTCACCTCGCTGGCCAGCCAGGGCTTCTTCGACGACACCGAGTGCCACCGGCTGACCACCGCGGGCATCTTCGTGCTGCAGTGCGGCGACCCGACCGCGACGGGCACCGGCGGCCCGGGCTACTCGTTCCCCGACGAGCTCACCGGCGCCGAGAGCTACAGCGCGGGCACCCTGGCCATGGCCAACGCCGGTCCCGACACGAACGGGTCCCAGTTCTTCATCGTCTACGAGCAGTCGCCGCTGCCTGCGGCCTACACCGTCTTCGGCACCGTCTCCGAGGAAGGCCTCGAGGTGGTCCGGGACGTGGCCGACGACGGCAGCGACGAGAGCAACGGGCCCGGGGACGGCCACCCGAACACCGACGTGACGATCGAGTACGTCGGGGTCGACTGAGCTCAGAGCGGGAACGTCACCCCGCTCAGCTCCTCTGACCGCTCCCAGAGCGCCCGGGCGAGGCCGGGGTCGGTGGCCTCGCGGCTGCGTCCGACGCTCACCGGCCACCCGCGCATCTCGCGCCACCCGTCCGGTCCGATGTAGGTGTTGCCGGGCACGTCCATCGTGGCCGCGAACACCGTGGTCAGCGCCCCGCGACCGACGGGCATCCCGGTGAGCCGGTGGCCGAAGGCACCGACCCAGGTCTTCAGGCTGCTCCCGGTGCTCCCGGTGATCGCGGTGGCGGTGGAGCCGGGGTGCGCGCCCACGGCCCGCAGCGTCGAGCCGGCGGCCGTGAGGCGCCTCTGGAGCTCGGCGAGGAACAGCAGGTTGGCCAGCTTCGAGGCGGCGTACGCCGCGAACGGGCGGTAGCGGCGGCGCTGCCAGCCGAGGTCGTCGAGGTCGAGCCGGCCGCGCCGGTGGGCCTGGGAGCCGATGACCACGACCCGGTCGGTGAGCCGCGGCAGCAGCAGGTTGGTGAGCGCGAAGTGGCCGAGGTGGTTGGTGGCGAAGTGCATCTCGACCCCGTCCGGGCTGGTCGAGAACGGCACCGCCATGATCCCGGCGTTGTTGACGAGCACGTCGAGCCGCTCGACCTGCTCGGCGAACGCGCGCACCGAGCCGAGGTCGGCGACGTCGAGCCGGCGCACCTCGACGTCGCCGTCGAGCCCGGCCGCGGCGGCCCGGCCCTTGTCGAGGTTCCGGACGGCGAGCACCACGCGGGCGCCCTGCGCGGCGAGCACCCGTGCGGTCTCGAGGCCCAGCCCGGAGCTCGCCCCGGTCACGACGAACGTGCGGCCGTCCTGCCGGGGCACCTCCGCCCACGCGCGGGACCGTCGCATCACGCGGGCTCCATCAGGCGGAGACCGTCTCGGTCTCGTACCGGACCGGCTCGCCGAGCTCGACGGTGCGCGAGACGGTGCAGATCCGGTCGTGGGTCTGCTGGAGAGCCCTCGGGAGGAACTCACGCGCCCGGTCGCCGTCGGGTCCGTCGGGGAAGCTCACCGTGAACGTGACCCGCAGGTCCGTGAGGCGGCCGCCGCCCTCGTCACGGACCTTGTGCCCCTCGGCGGCGGCCCGGAAGACGGTCGGCTCGGCCCGCCGCGACGTGAGCTCGTCGACGTTCACCGCACCGCAGCCGGCCAGCGCGACCAGGAGCAGCTCGACCGGGGTGAAGTCGGCGTCGTCCTCCGAGCTCACGACCAGCTCGCCGCCGCGGACGTTCCGGGCGAGGTAGCGGCCGAGCGACTCGCGCTCCAGCTCGATCCCCCTCCAGGTCTCGTCGTCGAGCGTGCCCGCCGGGTCTCCCAGAGCCTGTCCCATGGGGAAAGCGTGCCCCACGACACGCCCGGGCGCGGATCCGGGGTTGAACGGCGGCCGCGCGTCGGCAACGGTGGAGGGACATCTGCACGCACACCGGAAAGGCGAGCCATGCTCACCCTCACCGAGAACGCCAGCACCATCGTCCGCGACATCACCGCCCAGCCGGGCATGTCGGAGTCCGCCGGGCTCCGCATCACCTCCGAGGCGGGCGACCAACCCGCGTTCTCGATCTCGGCTGCCAACGAGCCCCAGGCCGACGACCAGGTCGTCGAGCAGTCGGGGGCGACCATCTACCTCGACAAGGAGTCCGCGGCCCTCCTCGACGACAAGATCCTCGACGCGGCCGTCGACGAGCAGGGCCGGGTCGAGTTCGCGCTCGCCCAGCAGTAGTCCCTCCCTGCCCCGTCCTACTGCCCCGTCCTACTGCCCCGTCCTACTGCCCCGACCTACTCCCCCGACCTACTGGCCGGA
>Ga0164243_10001072_pt1 | contig 47192 bp, 38 predicted proteins | sample OricompcompostOP_FD_108781 | JGI IMG/M metagenome (GOLD analysis project Ga0164243, IMG submission 108781) | Organic Plus compost microbial communities from Emeryville, California, USA - Original compost - Organic plus compost (OP) | ecosystem: Engineered > Solid waste > Mixed feedstock >...
AGGCTCCATCGACCTCGTGCTGATCGACGCGCCCTGCAGCGGCACGGGCTCCTGGCGGCGCAATCCGGATGCCAAGTGGCGGATGCGGCCGGGGGCGCTGGAAATCCGCCAGCGCGACCAGCGGGCGGTGCTCGACCGCGCTGTGCCGTTGCTGCGGCCGGGCGCGCGGATCGCCTACATCACCTGTTCGGTGCTGGATGAGGAAAATGGCGGCCAGATCCGCGATTTTTTGAACCGCTACCCCGGCTTTTCCGTGGAAAAGCCCGATGTGGTTGCGGCGGCGCTCGGCGAGCGCGGCTATCAGTTTGCGGAGGCCGCCCTGATCTCAGCCGAAGGCCTGCTGATGACGCCGCGCCGCACCGGCACCGACGGCTTCTTCGTCAGCATTCTTCGTCAAGGTCCGGCGTAACGCTTGCCGACAATCCGGCCCCAGAATGGGCCGGATTGTCTTCAATAACTGGGTTCCACTTTCCCGGATCATGCTTTAAAAGCCGCCATGGCGCACACACCCCAGCACGACAAACTTCTCATCATCGATTTCGGCTCGCAGGTCACCCAGCTCATCGCAAGGCGCGTGCGCGAGGAGGGCGTTTATTCCGAGATCGTCCCCTTCCAGAAAGCCGAAGAAGCCTTCAAGGCGATGCAGCCGAAGGCGGTGATCCTGTCCGGCGGCCCAGCCTCCGTGCATGAACAATCAGCACCACTCGCGCCGCCGGCGATCTTCGAGGCCGGCGTGCCGATCCTCGGCATCTGCTATGGCGAGCAGGCGATGGCGCAGCAGCTCGGCGGCAAGGTCGAGGGCGGGCATCATCGCGAATTCGGCCGCGCCGAAGTCACCGTCACCGACACCTCACCGCTGTTCGATGGTGTGTGGGAAAAGGGCCATAGCTATCCGGTATGGATGAGCCATGGCGATCGCGTCACCGTGCCGCCGGAAGGTTTTCGCACCATCGCCACGTCGCCGAATGCGCCGATCGCAGTGATCGCCGACGACGTGCGCAAATTCTACGGCGCGCAATTTCATCTCGAAGTCGTGCATACGCCGCAAGGTGCCGCGCTCCTGCGCAACTTCGTGCGCAAGATCGCCGGATTCAGCGGCGACTGGACTATGCGCGCCTTCAAGGAAGAGGCAATCGAGAAAATCCGCGCGCAGGTCGGCAAGGGCCGGGTGATCTGCGGATTGTCGGGCGGCGTCGATTCATCGGTGGCCGCGATCCTGCTACACGAGGCGATCGGCGATCAGCTCACTTGCGTGTTCGTCGATCATGGCTTGTTGCGTCTCAACGAGGCCGAGACGGTGGTGAAGCTGTTCCGCGATCACTACAACATTCCGCTCGTGCATGTTGATGCCGAAGACCTGTTCTTGAAGGAGCTGGAAGGCGTCGATGATCCCGAGAAGAAGCGGAAGATTATCGGCAAGCTGTTCATCGATGTGTTCGAGGCCGAAGCCAAGAAGATCGGCGGCGCGGATTTCCTCGCGCAAGGCACGCTCTATCCCGACGTGATCGAAAGCGTGTCGTTCACCGGCGGACCATCGGTAACGATCAAGTCGCACCACAATGTCGGCGGCTTGCCGGCGCGCATGAATATGAAGCTGGTCGAGCCTTTGCGCGAACTCTTCAAGGACGAAGTGCGCGCACTCGGCCGCGAACTTGGGCTGCCAGAAGTCTTTGTCGGCCGCCATCCGTTCCCGGGGCCGGGCCTCGCCATCCGCTGCCCCGGTGCGGTCAGTAAGCCGCAACTCGACATCCTGCGGCAGGCCGATGCGATCTATATCGATGAGATCCGCAAGGCTGGCTTGTACGACACGATCTGGCAGGCCTTCGCGGTGATCCTGCCGGTCAAGACCGTCGGCGTGATGGGCGACGGCCGCACCTATGAGCATGTGCTCGGCCTGCGCGCCGTGACCTCGACCGACGGCATGACGGCGGACTTCTATCCGTTCGATATGAAATTTCTCGGCCAGGTGGCGACGCGCATCATCAACGAGGTGAAGGGCGTCAACCGCGTCGTCTATGACGTGACCTCAAAGCCGCCCGGCACGATCGAGTGGGAGTGATTCAGGCCCATCCGAACGCCGCCGATGTTACGCTGTGATGCGGAGTCGATGCTGGACGTCGTGAGGCTGCGCGAGGCACTCGGAAACCTTCTGAAGCCCGGATCGCGGAGAGCGTTCGTGACCTGGGCGATTGAAGAGAAGAGTATTCGCAGCATCGGGCCTGCAGTCTGATGTGGCTCGATCGTAAGACCTATAGCTCTGCCTCGCGGCGATCAGACGATGGGGAGATCCGGAGGCGTCTGAAGGCTCTTGCGGGTCAGCGGCGACGGTTCGGCTATCGGCGCCGGGCAAGCCGATGCAAAACGGGGTCGTCGAGCCTGAAAGTTGTTTTCGTGCGACGCAGCGGCAGCCGCGCGCCGCAAAGAGACGGAGTTGGTGCTCCCAGATCACGCCCAGTTCGGGCCAGCCGTGAACGAAGATCATCAGCGGCCCGTCGCGCGGACCCATTTTTATCCAGGCCGTATGGTGCCGCGCCGTTGTGCAATCACCTTCGCGGAGTGAAAACACTGCCATGTCAGCGCGCCCGGGTCGCGATAAAGCGCCAGTCCGCTATCACGGCAAAGCGGTGCGGTTTTGCGCGCCGTTGGTAGGTTTGGCTGTCCAGGATCCTTCGCAGATCGGCGAAGCTGTCGTATCGAACGATGGCGATCTCGTCCCAATCGTCGTGTGGACCGCCGAGCAGGCTGTGGATGCGTGAACCCGCGTAGAGTAGTTCCGGCACTATCCCCAGTTCCTCGCATGTTTCACGGAAACCGCCGACATATCCCTCGTAGTAGCCGCTCCGCGCATCGGGCTTAGCGTCCGCGAAACTGGCCGGATAGTCGGGCGCATCGCGGAACCTCAGCAGATTGATCATCACGACAGGACTGTCACCGATCACCTGTGCCGCTTCGTCCAGACCAGCATTGTCGAGTTCAAGCGCTCGCGTCATGTAGCTTCTCCTTATTCAGGGTTGCCATTATCGTCATGGCCACACAGCTACGGTAGTAGCTTCAAAAGCAGGACTAAGTTTCCATCATGTCCACGCCGACCAACTTTCAGCGTTTGCTCAATCTTCTTCACTTCGCACGCGTCGTGGAAGCCGGCTCATTCGCAGAGGCGGCGAGGCGGGCGGGAACGACAACTTCCGCCCTCTCCAAGGCGGTGTCGCGTTTCGAGAAAGCGCACGGAGTCCGTCTCCTCCACCGCACCACCCACGCGATCTCACTAACGCCCGAGGGCGAACGCCTGCTCGAAGGTACGAGAGATCTGCTGCGCGAGGCGGAGAGGCTCGAGGCGACGCTGGACCGCGCCGCGGCGAGCGGCGCAAGCGGGCGCATCCGGCTGAGCGCGCCCGCGCCATTCATTCGCTCGAGGCTGGCGGGGCAGATCCCAGCCATATTGCGCGCCAATCCGGACATCGAGCTCGAGCTCAAGATCGACGACGGCACGCTCGACCTTGCTGCTGAGGGGATTGACGTCGCAATCCGCTTTGGCTCGCTCGATGGCTACGCGAACATGGTCTCGACGCCGTTGGGCAGTTTTCCGTGGGTGCTTTGTTGCACCCCTCGCTACGCAGAGTTTATGGGAGTGCCGTTGTCGCCCAAAGATCTTGATACGCACCATCAGATCGGCTTTCGTGATCCCGGTTCGGGCTGCTTGGTAACTTGGCAATTCGCGGACCCGGCGAACCACCGGCCGGTCCGCCACCTGCCACGCCCCCGTATTGTCGTGGAAGATCTCGGCACAATCTGGTCGATGATGCGCCTCGGCCTAGGACTCGCGTGGGTGCCGGCCTGGATTGGGCTTGGCGCTTTACGGGAGGCGAAGGTCGTCGAACTCCTGCGAGAATGGCGGGTTGCCGAGACGCCGATCCACGCCGTCCGCCTTGAGCGGCGCCATACGCCGGCACGCATTCGTTCCTTGCTCGACGATCTCCAGGTGGCTGCGAAACAATGGCATTACACTGGATGACGTTCGGATCGGATTGATCGACGCCGATGGCCGCGAGTTGAACGTTGCCGCCGCTCAATATCCTTGTAGCTAGGCCTCGTAGACAAGGGTTCGTAGTGATTTGAGGTTGATTCAAGGCTGCCAGATACTCGGGGCGGACGATCGTCACCTGGACTTTCGTCCCTCTCTTCTGCGCAGGCGAGAGGTAGCGGGCGCGACCCTTTACGCCACAACAACGGTCCGCACGCATAATCTCCTCGGACGCGTCTATATCAAGGCGATCCTGCCGTTTCATATTATCGTCGTGCGCAGCATGCTGGCGCGGGCGGCCTAATCATCGCAGCCTTTGCACGGCATTGGCCTGCGCCTGTTTGATCAGCCCGGAATACATCTTCTCCTTGCCGGGATACCACGGCATCGAACCGATCTCGCTGAAGCCTTTGATCGTCTCCATATGCGCGACCATGCGCTTGCGCATGCGCTCATCCGGAAGCGGACCGGTCATCGCCTGCAGGTTATCGCTCATGTGTTCGGGATTGGACGTGCCGCACAGGACGGTGGTCACGGCTGGATGCGCCATCACCCATTTGAGAAAAAACTGCGCCCAGCTTGTAGCGCCGAAGTCACGCGCGAAAGCTGGAAGTGGATAACCCTCGACCACTTTCATCAGCCGGGCTTTTTCCAGCGGCAGATTGATGAGCACGGCAACGCCTTTGTCGGCCGCCGCCGGCAGCAGGCGACGCTCGGCATCCCTGTTGAAGATCGAATAATTGGTTTGCACGAAGTCGACATCGCCGCGGGCGACGATGGTCGCTAGTTCATCCTGCGCGGCGGACTCGTGATGGGTCACGCCGACATGGCGGATGAGGCCTTCCTTTTTCCACGCTTTCATCAGCGGGATGATCACCGGCGCATTGGTGATGCTGTGGCATTGCATCAGGTTGATGGTGTTGCGCCAGGTACGCAGCCTTGATTGCCGAAAGCTTTCTTCGGCGTGGCTCTCGTCACCAAGATAGGCTCCGGTCGACCAGATCTTGTTCGCGAGAAAGAGGTCATCTGCTCCTCCAAATTCACCCATGAACTGGCCGACACTGACCTCAGCTGAACCGTAGAGTGGCGACGTATCAATGACGCGCCCGCCGGCTTCAACATATCGCTTGAAGACCTCCCGTAACTCGTCACGGCGGTCGCCGGGCTTCAGGTCGAAGGTCAGGAACGTGCCAAGGCCAAGCGCGGTCACGGTCTCGCCTGTGCGCGGCAATGTGCGGGTCAGCACATTGGGGTTGGGTCCTGAAATCGGCGAGGCGGATGATCCGGTCTGCGCTTGCGGGGTGCTGGCGAACGTCATCCCAGCGGCTGCCGCCGCACCCATGGTGCCGAGAAAACCGCGTCGATTGATGGTCGAATGACCCATGAAAAGTCTCCTGTCAGTCGCGGTTGTCAGGCTCAGAACTGCCAGTTCGCCGGCACCCAGGCATAGCCACCATCGGTCTTGAGCATCCGGCCGAGGCCCGGGAACGGATAGTGAAAGCCGAGAACCGGAATGCGATCAGCGGCCGCGCGATCGAAGATGCGGCGGCGCGAGGCGAGGGCGGTGTCCTGATCGCGATCAGGGCCAGGCCGCCATGGATTGTCGATATTGACGACGGGGTGATAGGCGAGGTCCGCTGTCAGCAACAATTGATCATTGCCGGAATGCACGAGGAAGGTGACCATGCCTGGCGTGTGGCCAGATGCGGCGACCGTCGTGAGCCCCGGCACGATCTCGGCGCCGGCCTCGTAAAGCTCGACATCCTTCGTCACCGGATCAAGGCTGTTCTTGATCGCTGCCGCAAAGCGCGTACGAAATTCCTGCGGCACCGGCATGTAGGACAGATCCGGATTGGCGCGGACGAAGAAATCCCAGTCCGCTTTGGGTGCGAACACTTTTGCGCGCGGAAAAGCCTTGCCGCCATCAGCGGCTCTGAGATTGCCGACATGATCGGGATGCGTATGCGAAATCACGATCGCATCGATATCGGCGGGCTTCAGCCCGATCGCCGCGAGATTATCGAAGATGCGGCCGCCATTCGGGCCCATGGTTTTGCCGGCACCGGCCTCGATCAGAATGCGCCGGCCGCCGGTCTCGATCAGCAGCGTGTTGAGATTGAGTGTCAGATGGTCGGTCGGCAGAAATGCGCGGCGCAGCACCTCCTGCAGGGTCGCCTCAGGCGCGTCGCTCGCATAGATGCGCGGTGGGCCGCCGATCACGCCATCGCTCAGCACTGTTGCGCTGATGTCGCCGATCCGCATGCGGTAATGACCAGCGTTGCCGACGACTGGCGCAGCGCCTTGCGCGATCGCATTCGAGCGAGCGGCGATGAGCGTGCCGGCGGTGCCGGCGATGGCCGAGAGCATGATGGTGCGGCGGTTCAAGGTGAAAGCGTTCATGCGGGGCGTCCCTTCCGTGTTGGGTCGCCGGCCTGAGCCCTCGGGGGTAAGGCTCTGAAAAATCGCCACAAACGGGAGCAGCGGGGGCGGCCGGCGGGTGGCTGAGACCGACCATGACACAGCTTCATTGCGCTGATAACATGGGTAAATGTGATCAGCTTGATAAGTTGAGCTTTGCAATGAACCCCGTCCGACTGGATAGTTTTGACGTGTTCGTGTCGATCGTCCGCTGCGGAGGATTTCGCTCGGCGGCGCTTGAACGTGGCGTCTCCTCATCGGCGCTGAGCCAGACCATCAACGCGCTGGAGGACGCGCTCGGCATCCGCCTGCTCAACCGGACCACGCGCAGCGTATCGCCGACCGAGGCCGGACAGCGCCTGCTTGAGCGTCTCGCGCCGGCCTTGAACGACATTCAATCGGCGATCGCCGATATCGATGAATTGCGCGACAGTCCGTCCGGCACGCTGCGCATCAATGCGCCGGCCCCAGCGATCGATCATTTTCTCTGTCCGCTGGCTTTCGACTTCATGCAGACCTATCCGGACGTGAAGATCGAACTCGCCGGGGATGCCGCGGTGATCGATATCGTCGCGCAGGGCTTCGACGCCGGCGTGCGCTTCGGCAAACAACTGGCCAAGGACATGATCGCCATCCCGCTCGGCCTGCCGCTGCGTTACGTCATCGTGGCTTCACCGGATTATATCGCGCAACACGGAAAGCCGAAGACGCCGCATGACCTGATCCAGCACGATTGCATCCGGCGCCGATTTCCGGGCGGCACGCTGGTGACGTGGCGATTTCGCAAAGGTCGCGACGAGATGGATATCACGCCGGAAGGGCGGCTGACGCTGACATCAGCGCATAACGAATTGCAGGCGGCCTTGGCGGGCCGCGGCCTCGCGCATGTGTTCGAAGACTATGTCAGGGCCGATCTCGATGCCGGACGCCTTGTCGAAGTCCTGGCAGACTGGAGTCCGCTTCTGCCGAACTGGTATCTCTATTATCCGAGCCGCCGTCTTCCCAGCGCCGCCATGCGCGCCTTCATCGATCATGTGAAGACATACAAATGGCCGGATGCTTCAGGACCGAAACAGACTCACGCCTGAAGATTCATGCTCGATGGGCTACAGAATTGCGACAAGAGTAAAGTCGATTACACAAACGCCTTTCGTCAATTCTCACGCGAATGAAGCGTTCAAGTTGCACAAGCCTCACTCATACATATCGAGGTTTACGATTTCGGAAACCTCACACGGAAACGGACGTCAGGCAGGCCGGTTTCGCGTTGACCGACACGCGCGTGAACATCAAAAATGCGCTGACGGTCACGTCTCCTCGCAGGCGACGAACGTCATTTAAATTAAAACTCTTTCTTTGGAGATCATTGATGAAAAAGCTGACCCTCATGGGCGCAATTTTAGCGCTCGGCCTCGGATGTAACAGCGCATATGCGGCGGGCAACAGTGGCCTCAGCTCAGCTAACTGGATCGATCCGTTCAATAAAGTAAATCCGCCAGGAAGCCCCATCATCGTTTGCCTCAATCAGGCCAACCCGGCGTCTGGTGTACCGAGCGCTTGTGATTATGGGCCCCTTACACCGGGAGTTTCCGGCAGCAACCTCGAAGGCAAATTGATTGCTACGGGAAGTATTACAACCGACGACCCAATCTTGATGACGGCGGACGGTAAAGTACCGGCGAACCCGGTTGGGAGCCCAGCCATCGCGATCTTTAGCCTGAATAACGACACGTCACCTGGTTGCCCTGCAATGCAAACCAGTGGATCGTCGTTCTGGGACAGGGTCACCGTCAGCCCAGACAGAAGAACGCTTAGTTGGAATTACGATAAGGATCATATGTTAGATCTTGGTCGAGTTTGCGGTCAAAACAATGATTCTTATTCAGTCACTCTGTACATGCAGGTGTTCACCCGAAAGGAAGGGGCGTCGCAAGTCCGCCTGGTGCCGGTCGTTTTCTCAAGCCGTAAAGACTTTCCAGAACCTCCGACCATGGTGTTGCCGAACCTTAAGTTCCAGTTCAAGGATCGTTAAGGTCCTAAAGGGTCGCCGTACGTGCGCCGGCGTTTCCGGTGCACGTACGAGCTTGAAGGACGCTACATCAACCCGCCTGGATTTCGCGGCTGACGCCCGATTGCAAAGAGAGCACGACATCCTCGGGCTCCAGTTTCCGATAGGGGAGCGATCATAGCTGCCGAGAGCAAAGCCTTAGCGACGATAGAAGGTCGGTTGCGACGTTGTTCGTTTAAGTTCCAGTCAGACCCTTCTCGTCAGACGCGATCACACATCGCGACGCCTGATCCATCAAAGTGGTCACCAATCCGCGCGGAACGCGCGACAAGTTCTATCGAGTTTACACCCAGATCTCACGACATCGGTGGAGGGGGCGGCGCCGGCTCGTCCGGCAGCGGGATGAATTCGGCATCGTCGGCATCGGGCAATTTCATCTTGCCGGCTCTCCAGTCTGCCGCTGCTTGCGCCAGACGATCTTTCGAGGACGAGACGAAATTCCAGTAGATGAAGCGTTCGCCGACCGGCTCGCCGCCAAGCACCATCACCGCCGATGGCGCCAGTGCGCGCACGCGCGATGCACCGGCGCCGAGCACCAGCATCTTGCCGGCATCATATTGCGTGCCGTCAAGCTCGACCACGCCGGTGGCGATGTAGAGCGCGCGTTCCTTGTGGCCATCGGGAATCTCGGCGGTCGCACCAGCATCCATGCTGAGATGGGCGTAGAACAACGGCGAATGCGTCTTCGGTCCCGCCGTCAGGCCATAAGCGCTGCCGGCGATCAATTGACCGACGACGCCGGCATCGTCCCATTGCGGCAAGTCTTTTCCGGAATGATGCGAGAAGGACGGCGCGATCTCTTCCTGGCCGGACGGCAGCGCCACCCAGGCCTGAATGCCCATGCAGACGATCGCCGAAAGCGCGCGCATGTTCGAGCCGCTCGCTGTGTAATGCCTTTGCCGGCGGTCATCCAGTTGACCTCCTGCGGCCTGATCGCCTGCTCATAGCCGAGGCTGTCGCGATGCATGACCTCGCCGGAGAACAGATAGGTGACGGTCGACAATCCAATATGCGGATGCGGGCGCACATCGGCGCTGCGCGGAAGACCGGGCGCAAGATCAACCGGGCCCATGTGATCGAAGAAGATGAAAGGCCCGACCATGCGCCGCTTGGCGAAGGGCAACACGCGGCCGACCTCGAAGCTGTCGCCGAGTTTGCGACGCCGCTGTTCGATGACCATCTCAATCATGTCGTGTCTCCTCGTCAGGCGCCCTTACGATATGGGATAGCAGCGTGCCGGAGGCAAATGAAGCCTTCGGCACGCATTCTAGATCAGCTGGCTTTCGCCACCGGCGTGTTCAGCAGCTGCTGCTCCCACTGATACGCAATGCCGGTGCCGCCAAGATGCGAAATCAGCACCTCCATCAGTGCTTCGACATGCTCGGTGCGGGCCCAGTCGCGCTGCCAGTCGCCGAGTAGCGCCATCCAGGTCATCATGTTAACGCCGGCCGCTATCATCCGCTGGATGGCGACTTCATGGGCCTCTTTCGAAACGCCGCCGGACGCATCGGTAATCACGGACACGTCCCAGCCTTCGCCGGCCGCCTGGATGGCAGGCATCGCCACGCAGACTTCGGTCCATAATCCGGCAATGATGAGCTGCTTGCGGCCGGTCGCCTTGACCGCGTCCACCACATTCTTGTCTTCCCAGGTGTTGATCCAGGTGCGGTCGATCACCTCCTGACCCGGAAAGACGTCAGTGACCTGCTTGAAGATAAGCCCGCCACGCTCGGCAAGGACGCTGGTGAGAATGGTCGGAACATTGAACGCCTTGGCGAGCTTTGCCAGCGCAGTCACATTGTTTACGACAGCCTGAGGGTCATGGCTGTTTACATTCGTCAGCTGAAAGGGCTGGTGATCGATAAGGACAAGCACGGAGTCTTGGGGGCGGAGAAGCGAAGCAAGACCGTTGCGGAACGTCATGGATGGGTCCTTTGCCGGGAAGGGCGTCTCGTGTGGGAAGACCTGCGTCAGCGATGTGTGGCAGGTCTGTCTGAGGCGTTTGCCTGCATGACAACTGCCCACACCGGCCCCATCGCGATAGTCGCGTTGGCGGACAGAGTGTCGCCAATCGCGGAACGCTCGGTGACCCGGTGGGTGTTTAATGCGGCCCGTCGCCGAAACAGGCGATCAGCATCTCCGTCAGCTCACGCACCTTGCGGGTCGGATGCTGACCGGGCGGCCGCACCACAAAGATGCCGGCCTCGCGGACGGGATAGCGCGTCATCACCTCGACGAGCGCGCCGGATGCCAGCTGTTCGTGAATGAGACCCTCGGGCAGGTAGCCGATGCCGAGCGAGGCCATGGTCGCTGCCACGAGTGCCGTGCCGTTGTCGGCCTTGAAGCGCCCATGCGGACGGACGGTCACGATCCTGTCGCCATCCATGAATTGCCAAGCTTCGGTGCCCTGCATCAGCGCCTGATGCGTCAGTAGCTCCTCGGGCGTTTCCGGCGCTCCGTGCCTTGCGATATAATCCGGCGTCGCCACCAGCTTTCCGAAGATCGGCCCAATGCGCCGCGCGACGAGATTGGAATCCGGCAGATGGCCAAGCCGGGTGGCGCAATCGTACCCTTCGGAAATGATGTCGACGAAGCGATCGCTGTAGCAGGTGTGGATGTGAAGATGCGGATGACGCCGCGCCATATCGGCGAGGACCGGTGCGAGATGCGTCGGGCCGAATGACAACGGTGCTGCAACGCGCAAGCGGCCGCGCAATTCGCCGGCCGGCAATATCGCTTCCCTGGCGACATCGATTTCGGCGCAAACCCGCGCGGCATGATCGCGGAATGTCGCGCCGGCTTCGGTGAGAGCAGCGCCGCGCGTCGACCGCGCGAGCAGTTGCACGCCGAGTTCGTCTTCCAGCCGCGCCAGCCTGCGGCTGACAATGGATTTGGAGATGCCGAGGCGAAGCGCGGCCGCCGATACGCCACCGGCATCGGCGACTTCCACAAATGTCCGCAGATCTTCGATATCCAAATCGCGTTCCTTACCTGTGGGCGTCCCGCCGATCGAACTATTGCAAGTTTGCTGCGTAGAACAATATCGGACTTCACGGGTTCTTTTCAGCGGAGGTTTCAGCCAGCCATGGTCAAGAAATTCAGTCCCGGCGATGCATCCTTTGAGCGTTCTCCAGGCCAGGATGGTGAGATTTACGCGGCGAATATGGTCGACCAGCGCCACGGTGGGCCGATTACCATCGGCTATGGTCGCTATGGCCCGGACCAGGAACTGACCGAAAGGATGGCCGTCGACGATGTGATGGTGGTGCTTGAGGGCCGTTTGTCTGTCACGGGCAGCGAAGGCACTGTCACCGCTGGTCCGGGCGACATCGTCTATATGCCGAAGGGAGAGAAGGTGACGATCCGCTCGCACGAGCAGGGGGCTGTCACCGCCTATGTCACCTATCCGCACTGGCAGGAAGCGCGCGAATAGTTTCGGATGCGGAGTCGTTCGAGACAGCGGACTAGAAGTCCGCTGTCTCGCCCGGCTGCAACGTGACGAAGACATCCGGCGCGATGCCTTTCGCTGCCAGGCCTTTGGCGAGCCGCAAAGCCGGATCGTCGCGCGGTTCATCGGTCAGCTTGAATGTGCCCCAATGGATGGCGACGGCCGCGCGCGCTTCCAGATCGCGCATGATCTGGATGGCTTCGTCCGGATCGGCATGCTGCGCGGCGAGAAACCAGCGTGGATCATAGGCGCCGATCGGCAGCAAGGCGAGATCGGGCGGGCCGAAGCGCTCGCGGATCTGGCGAAAGACCTGGCCGGTGCCATAGCCGGTATCGCCGGCGAAATAGATTTGTTTGTCCTTCACGCGCAGCACGAAGCCGCCCCACAACGCCATGCGACGGTCCCGCAAGCCATGCGACGACCAGTGATTGGCCGGCACAATATGCACATCGGCATCCGGCCCGATGCTGGTCTGCGATCCCCAGTCGCCGGCCGTGATCCCCGCTTTTGGAATATGACGGCGAATGATGCTGTCATTGCCCAGCGGCGTGACGATCAACGGCGCATGACGAGCGTGCAGCGCCTTGAGCGTAGCGATATCGAAATGGTCATAGTGATTATGGGAGAGCAGGACCGCATCGATGCGCGGCAGATCCTTCAGCTTGATGCCCGGCGCCGTCACGCGGCGAGGACCGACCCGCGTGAAAGGACTGGCGCGATCGGACCAGACCGGATCGGTCAACAGATTGAGGCCGCCGATTTGCAGCAGCAGCGTCGCATGGCCGACCATCGTCACGCGCAGGCCTTCCACATGCGGATCGGGGAGGGCTGGCGTCACCGGCACCGCGTGCGGCCAGGGATTATTCGGAACGGCGCGTTTCCAGCGCAGGATATCGCGAAAGCTGCGATCGGTCTCCGGCTCCCCGGGATTGAAGAAGCGCACGCCGTCGAAATGGTCGCTGACCGGACCCTGGTAGTAACGATTGCGCGGCATGCACGGACGGCTCTCCGGAAAGCGTAGGATCATAAGGGCAGCACGTGGCGCTTGTTGTGCTCGGGTACAAGATCGCTGGCCGCGCCGTTTCCTGCACGGCAGCGCGCGCCGAGCTTGACGCTGAGGTGGAAGCGATCGCGGGCGATAACTTTGATCGCTTCGCCGATCAGCATCTCATTATGCCTCCATGCCGCAAAGGTCGCCAGTGTCGCTGAGGGTGACGCCGGCATCGAGGGCGGCGTGAATGGTGGCGATGCTCATGCCGTTCGCCGGTCGCGCCGAACGATAAGGTTGATCCAGGCCCGTTTTATGAAGGCGTTGCACCGTGCGATAATCCGGTATTGTTGAAACAGGCTGTGCAGACATCTGAACAATGGAGCATGGGATGGCGCAGGTGGATCTGGCCGATCTGGAGGCCTTCATGGCAGTTGCGGCGCAGCGCAGCTTCCGCGGCGCCGCCATCGGCCGGGGCGTGTCGGCCTCAACGCTGAGCGAAGCGGTGCGGCGGCTGGAGGCGCGGCTCGGCGTACGACTGCTCAACCGAACCACCTGCAGCGTCACACCGACGGAAGCCGGCGCGCGCCTGCTCGATCGGCTAACGCCGGCGCTTGGCGAGGTCCATGCCGCGCTCGATGTCGTGAACAGCTTTCGCGATAGTCCAACTGGCACCTTGCGGCTCAACGTGCCGGGCATCGTCGCGCGCATCACGCTGCCGCCGATCGTCGCGGCGTTTCTGAAAAGCCATCCTGGCATCAGCATGGAGGTTGTCAGCGATGATAGCTTTATCGATGTGCTGGCCGCCGGCTTCGATGCCGGCGTGCGCTATGATGAGCGGCTGGAGCAGGATATGATCGCCGTTCCGATCGGGCCGCGCCGGCAGCGTTTCGCGACGGCAGCCTCAGCGAATTACCTGGAAAAGCACGGACATCCGCAACATCCACGCGATCTGTTGCAGCATGCCTGTATCCGGCACCGTTTTTCAAGTGGTGTCACGCCGAACTGGGAATTTGAACGCGAGGGCGAGATTGTGCGTATCAGCCCGGCGGGTCCCTTGATCGCCACGACCACCGACTTGAGGATCAGTGCGGCGATGGCCGGTGTCGGTATCGTCTACAGTTTCGAGGATCATCTGGCGCCTTACATGAAGGACGGTACGCTTGTGCCTGTCCTGCAGGACTGGTGGCAGAGCTTCAGCGGTCCGTTTCTCTATTATGCCAGCCGGCGTCACATGCCGGCGCCGCTGCGCGCCTTTGTTGATTTCATCAAGGCGCGGGATGGGGCGTCTTGATGACGTGGCGCTTGGTCCCGGTTTGTAAATCAGTCAGAGGCGACTGACGTCGCCCCTGACATGATGTTAACCGCGCCGCCCGCTTAGCCCCACAATTGCTTGCTGGCGAGCTTGGCGCCTTCGGCGAGGCTTTCGAACTTCGCCCACATCACCTGCGGATGCACGCGTTGCAACCCCTCAGCCTGCGCGAAGCCGCAATCGGTGCCGGCGATCAAATTCTCCTTGCCGACTAGCTTGGCGAAATTGATGATGCGCTCGGCGATCAGCTTGGGATGCTCCACTGTCGTCGTGTGGTGGGTGATGATCCCGGGGATCAAAATCTTGCCTTCGGGCAGCTTCACCTTCTCCCACAGATGCCATTCGTGCTCGTGGCGCACATTGGCGGCCTCGATCGAATAGGCGCCGGCATTCACCGACAGCATCAGATCGATGATATCGGAGAGTTCGGCATCGGCGACATGCGGCACATGCCAGCTGCCGAAACAGATGTGATAGCGGATGCGATCCTGCGGGATGCCTTCCAGCGCCATGTTGAGCGCGGCGACGCGCAACTCGGCCCATTCGCGATAGCGCTTCGGGCTCTGCTGGGTGAGGTGATCGAACATATTGGCGAGCACGGCGTCATCGACCTGCAAGACGACGCCGGATTTGATCACTTCAAGATATTCCTCGCGCAGCGCCCGGGCGATCGCGAAGACGTAATCTTCCTCATTCTTGTAGAACTCGTTCTCGGCGTCATAGCCGACGCTCGCCGGCGCCACGCAGGTGAAGAATACGTCTTCGACCTTCACTTTGGCGGCGGCCGCCTTCAGGTCGGCGAGGTTGCGGCGCACGTCATCATAACCATTATAGACGATCTCGCCGACGCAGGCATGGCCGGGTGAGCCGACAGCGCCGCGCTTGAATTGATCGTTCATGAAGTCAGCGAAGCGCACGCGATCGCGGCCAAGCCACACCGCTTCGTAGAGTTTGTCAGGCCGCTTTTCGAAACCGCTCAGGCGTTCGAGAATGTAATTGGCCCAGCCCGACTTGCCGAATTCGCCATCATTGACGATGTCGATCCCGACCTTGGCCTGATGCGCAACGATATCCTCGATCTCCTGCGCCAGCTGTTCGGCATTCTGGGTCTTCGACGCCTCCAGCGCCGCCTTCGAACGAATAAGACTGCCGACATGGGTCGTCAGAATACGATTCTCGCTACGCTTCATGGGTCAAGTGATCCTGTCATCTCGTGCGGACTGGAGAGAGAGTGGGGCGCAGCGCACGCGACCGCGCCCCGTCATTCATGTGTGCCCGATCAAAAGGCCGCGTTACGTTCAGCCACCGCCTTTTTCAGCTCGTCCATGACGGCCTTTGGATCGTAGCCTGCTTTCTTCACATCGGCTTCCCAGGTGGCGACGATGGGTTCGGCCGATTTGCGCCATGCGGCCAGTTCATCCGGCGACAGCGCATAGACCTCCTGTCCCGGCTGGGCTTTGATCTTCTCCTTGCCGCCGGCTTCAAAATCCGCCCAGGGCGTGGCGATGCCAAGCGCGGCCTCGCTCGAGCAATGGTCGTCCATCACTTTCTTCTGTGCGGGCGACAGCGCGTCATATTTCGCCTTGTTCAGCACCCACGCTTGCTCGGAGACATAGATCGGCGCATCGATGTGGAAGAAGGTCACCTTGTCGATGCCGAACAGACCGATCGAGCCCCAAGGCGAGCCGGCGCCATCGGCCACGCCCTTTTCCAGAAGGTCGCGAATTTCAGGTGCCGAGGATTGAACATTGGTGGCGCCCAGCGTGCGCATCCAGTTGGCAATCACCGCATTCGGTGGGCGGAATTTCACGCCGGCCATGTCGGTCGGCTTCACCACTTTTTTCTTGGCGAAGTGGAACGTGCCGGGATCGTGGGCGAAGGCGAGACAAAATTGCACGTCCTTCATCTCGCGGGCGGCATATTTGCGATACCAGCTGTCGAGCGCGGCGCTGCCGCCCTTGGAATTGGAGAAGATGAACGGCAACTCGACGGCGCCCATCACCGGGAAGCGGCCCGGCTCATAGCCGGGATTGACGTGAGAGATGTCGACGATGCCGTCGCGGGCCATATTGTAATGGTCGAAGGCCTTGCCCAGCTGCTGGGCCGGAAAGATCGTGATCTTGATGGTGCCGTTGGACGCCTTGTTGATGGAATCCGCCCAGGCCACGGCCGCCGCATGCATTGGATGGGCCGTCGGCACCCAATGCGAAAAGCGCATCTCCACCGGCTTGTCTTGCGCCGCTGCCGGTGCGGCATGAAGTCCGATGCCGAGCCCTGTCAGGAGCCCAATCCCTGTCAAAACCTTGACGACCGAAGGTCCGGTCGCGGCAGCACTTGTCAGGCGTAACCAAGCTAAGCTCATAGCATCCTCCCAAGGTCGCTTCTTTGTTGAATGCGTTTCCAGCTGCTTTTGCCGAACGGGATAGGCGGGGCCTTCTTTCGACCGTGCGTCCTGCGCGAGTCGTAGGCGCCCCATCCTCCCGATCAGTTTTTCTTGGAGGCTGTATACAATTTTCGCTGCTGTCAACGTTGCGTTGCGGTGAATCGCAGTCTTTGGCAATGCCTTCATGCCCATCCTGTATCCAGCGTGGGCGAGGGCCTACCGGGCAGCATGGTGGGAGCGGAACGGGAAGGGGAAATGTCATGCCAACGACGATCTATGGCATCAAGAACTGCGACACGATGAAGAAAGCGCGCGCTTGGCTCGACAAGGCCGGCGTCGATTACAGCTTTCATGATTACAAGGCCGCCGGTATCGACAAGGCGACGCTCGAGGCCTGGAGCAAACAGGTCGGGTGGGAGGTGCTGCTCAATCGTGCCGGCACCACCTTCCGCAAGCTGCCGGACGCGGACAAGGAAGGCCTCAACGCCAAGAAGGCGATCGCGTTGATGATGGCGCAGCCGTCGATGATCAAGCGGCCGGTCTTGGAACACGGCAAGGCGCTGCTCGTCGGGTTCAAGCCCGAGGATTACAAGGCGGCGTTCAAGAAGTGAAAGTCGTTCGCCTTTGTTGTCATGGCCGGGCTTGACCCGGCCATCCACATCTTCGCTTCTATAGAAAAGTAAGATGTGGATGCCCCGCGCAGACAAGTTTACGCAGTCTGCGCAAGTTTGACTGCAAGCGCGGGCATGACAAGAGCTATCGCGGCGGCGGCAGATCCTCGCCGAGCGCACGTCGCCAGAGCCACGATAACCCCTCGCGGATATTGGGCTGTTCGCGCACATGCACAGGATGCACGGGGGTGACGGATGGATTGCCGCGCTGCGCGACCACGAAGTTGAACGTGTACCAGGGCTCCTGGCCCATGCGCAGATCGGTGATGACAAGCTTGTCGCCGCGCTCACTCACCTTGAAGAAGCCGTGGCTGAACCAGGCAATGCGGGCGGCAGCATGATTACCCTTCAATTCGTCATACAAGGCTTCGCCGCGCGGGAACTGATCAAAGCTCATCACGCCGCGATCGAAGATTGACCGATAGCCTTCGAGAAAGCCTTCCGGCGTGACAACCACCACGCGCCACAACAAGGTGTTGAACGCGGTCGGCGTCACCAGCAGGCGGCGCACCTTGTAGCTGTCGGCACGCAGCGAGTTCCACGCCGTATGTGTGATATAAGCCTGCGCGGCGACACTCCAGATCAGATACAATGTGCTGATGGCGAGGCCATAACTCGCCCAGCGCCAGCCTTTGTCATTACGCCAGATCAGCGCCGCGCCGATGCCGATCAATAGTGGCAGGGTGTAAAGCGGGTCGATGATGAAGATCGAACCGATCGCGAAGGGGTAGTCGGTAAACGGCCGCAGCAATTGCGTGCCATAGACGGTGAACCAGTCGAGCAGCGGATGGGTGAACAGCGCCAGCCACACCGCCAACCACCATGGCTTGAAATTCTGTCGCTCGCGCAGCGCGAAAGCCACGAGCGCTGCCACCAATGGTGAGGCGAGTGTCAGCCACAACAGCGAATGGCTGTTGGCCCGGTGCAGCGTCATGTTGGAAACAGGATCGCCGTGATCGTAAAAGGCGTCGAGATCGGGCAGCGTCGCCACGATGCCGCCGATCAGGACCGCCTTCCACGGCGCCGTTCGCCTGCGCATGACGACAACGCCGATGGCCGCGCCCAGCGCGAATTGGGACAGGGAATCCATACGCGCGCAATATAGAGCGTTTTCGAGTGGAGTGGGTACCGGTTCGCGTGAAGAAAACGCGACAATACAAAAAGCTGGAGGCGCGGCTTTGATGCCGTCAAAGCCGGAAAGCCTCTAGCACGCATCGGCCCGCTCAAGCCGGACCTTTGCCTCTAGGCTGGCTGCCTTTACGGCTTGTTGCTCTTGCCGTCGGGCGCCTGGCCTGTGGTGCTGTTTCCGCCGGTTGTCGGCGTCAGGTTCTGCACCACTTCCGGACCCTTGGCCGAGATGGTGATGATATCCTTGGCGTCGACATTCATGTTCATCAGATCGACCGAGCGCAACTGGCTGTTCTCATAGGTTCGGAAGTGATAGCGCCGCGCTTTCAGATCGCTTGCCGCGGTCCACAGCGTGTAATCGGCCTGCACATTGCCATTGGCATCCTTCTCGCCATCGCGCGCGGAACCCTTCGGAATGTCGAACTGGTTCAGCACATGGAAGGCCTGTAGCACCGCGTCGCGTCCGGTCTGCGCCTTGAATACCGATTGGGTGAAAGCCACCGCTCGTACGAAGCGCGAGGGCGGCGTGAAATCGCCCGGCAATCCCAGCATACCGGTGCCCTGACCGGTCGGCAGCAACTTCACCGATCCAAGCTCGACCGGCGGCCGGTTGGTCATCGAGAAGTTCACGTAATTGCGCAGGTTCGTCATGTGCCAGTCGAAGCTCGGCGAATTGGTGATCACGCCGAGCGGATTATCATGCACATTCAACTTGCCGCCGACATATTCGACGACGATGCTTTTGCCGGTCGCATCATGCACGACGAAGTGAACCTCGGGCGCGAAACCCCAGCTCGAAAACACTACGGACGGCACCACAACCTTACCGATATTGGCCTTCACTTCATCGATGCTGGCGAAGTTTTCCAGCATCCATGAGCCAAGCTCCCAGGGGGCGATGGTGTTGCCGGCATCAGCCGCGGTGTAAGGCATGTAGCCGGCCGAAGTCGGAAAATAGAACAGGCCAGCGGCGAGGCCGCGTTCGTTCAGTCCGTCAAACAATAGCGGCTGACCGGCACCGTTCATGCCGATGCTGGCATATTTCGCGGTCCATTTCAGGCCGGGCTGGCCGTCGGGCGTCGTGCCGGTGCGCGCATAGCCGCGCGGCACCATGATCACGTTGGATTGCAGGTCGATGCCAAACTCCAGCGTTCTTGCATGAACGGGTGTGCCGTCGGCGGCGATCAGGAAAATGCCGGTGCAGGCTTGCACGCTTTGCGCGGCACTGCCGACCAGCATCGCGCAGGCGGCTAGAAGGGATACACTGCGTCTGGCAATCATGAACGTCGCTCCTCGCACGGCAGCTCAGTGACCGAGCGGGACGATCCCCCAAACCCGTAAAGGGATCGCAGCGAACATGATTAAGATTGTCGGCGTTGGCCCGACGCAGTGCGTGTCGTTAATTGATTTTGATATCGCCCGCTTTGATGATCGGCGCCCATCGTGACACCTCGGCCTCGATCACGGCGCGGAAATCTGCCGGCGATTTGCCGACTGGCTCCATCAGTTGCGTCGCCAGCTTGTCACGCACGGCTTTCGACGTGATTGCCTCAACGACATCCTTGTTGATCGCCTCGATCAAGGCCGGCGGCGTGGAGCCCGGCGCGATGAGGCCCATCCATGTATCGGCTTCGACATCGATGCCGGATTCCTTCAACGTCGGCACAGTCGGAAGGAAAGGCGACCGCTGCGGGAGCGTCACCGCCAGAATGCGCGCCTTGCCGGCATCGGCCTGTGGCGTAACGGAGATGGCCGGCAATGCCGCCATCTGCACATCGCCGCGCATCAGAGCGGTCATCGCCGCGGGAGAGGACGGGTAGGGCACATGCACCAGCTGCGCACCGCTCTTCTGGGCGATCGCTTCCATCGTCAAGTGCGAGAGTGAGCCATTGCCGATCGAGCCGAAATTATATTTGCCGGGATTTTTCTTCAGCAATGCGATGAGGTCAGCGACAGTCTTGACGTCAAGCTCGGGATTGACGGCCAGCACGCTCGGCATGGTGATCAGCTGCGTCACCGGCGCGATGTCTTTTGCCGGATCGTAAGGCAGCTTGCTGAACAGCAGGGTATTGATCGCGAGCGGTCCGCCGATACTGACGCCAAGCGTCGTGCCATCCGGCGCGGCCTTGGCGACGACATCAGTGCCGAGATTGCCGCTGGCACCCGGCTTGTTCTCGATGACGAAAGCCGATTGCGGATATTTCGCCTGCAACGCATCGGACACCAGGCGCGCGACGATGTCGGGCGTCGAGCCGGGACCGAATGGCACGATGATGCGCACGGTCTTGGCCGGCCAGTCCTTCGCTGTCGCGGTTTGCGCCATGGCCTGCGTCGATGCGAGTGGCGCGAATGTCATCGCCAGCGCCGCCAGCAACAGATTACGTCGTTTCATCATCGGTCCGTCCCTGATCTTTTTTATTCGGTTGCTTCAAAGCGTCAGCCGAGGAAGACGCCGTTGGTCTTAAGTGCTTCCTGCAGCGCGCCAATGTCAATCGCATCAGGCGCGGTACCGCCGGCAATCGCCAGATGCGCGCCGGTGGCGGCGGCTTCGCCCATGACGAAACAGGCGCCGGAGACACGGGCGGCCGATTGGCCCTCATGGGTCATCGACGCGCAACGCCCAGCGACCAGAAGGTTGCCGACGCCCTGCGGCAGCAACATGCGATAGGGCAGCTGGTTATAGCCGCGCGAGCCCGGAATGTCCGGCCACTCCCATTTCACATCGCCGGCGACATGCGCCTCGATCGGCCAGCCATTGACGCCGATGCTGTCGGCAAAGCTGGCGCAAGTCAGCACGTCCTCGCGCGACATCTGATAGTGGCCGGTGATGCGCCTTGTCTCTCGAATGCCAAGCTGGGGCGGCAGGTCGACGATATAGGCGCTGCCGAAGCCCGGAGCGTTGTCTTTGAGAAATGCAAAAAATTGCGCGGCCTGCCGTCGGCCTTCGATCTCGCCTTTGGTGAGTTCGCGCGCATCAGTGCCGTCGAGCGCGCGGCCATTGCCGGTCTTGAGCTGGGTGACATTCACGCGCCACTCGCTCTCATGCTTCATCGGCCGCACGATTGCGCCCTTGCGCGGAAAGCGCACGCCGCGCTTCTCGGCTTCATCCATCAATTGCGGAATGGTGCGCCAGGCTTCTCCGGCAGCATCGGGATCAACATTGTTGAGGCGGAACATCATTGTTGGATACAGCATGTCGTCATCGCCACGCCCGATCTCGAATGGCGCACCGGCAAAGGCGGCAAGATCGCCGTCGCCCGAGCAGTCGATGAACATCGCCGCGCGCACGGCGACGCGGCCGGACTTGGTTTCGACCAGCAGCGCGTCGATCCGTTCGCCATCCATCACCACGCCGGCGGCATAGGCGTGGAAGAGAAGATCGACATTGCGCGACAGCAGGAGATCGTCAGCAGCGATCTTGAAGGCGGCGGTGTCGTAAGCCTGCGCCTTGGTCTTGCCGAAGATCATGTGCGGCGTGTTGAGACCGCCGAGTGCATCGATGCGGCCGAGCAGATCGTCGGTGACGCCATGCACCACCTGCTGGATATCACCATGGATATTGGCATGCAGGCCGCAGAAATTGGTGACGCCGGCGGCGGTGCCCATGCCGCCGAGAAAGCCGTAACGCTCGATCAGCAGCACCTTGCGTCCAAGACCAGCGGCGGCAGCGGCAGCGGCGATGCCGGCCGGGCCGCCGCCCAGCACGGCGATGTCATACTCGCCATAGACGGGCGTTGTGCGGGCAGGCTCGGTGATGGTGGTGGCGGTCATCGTCACATCTCCCCAAGGTCGGCTTTTGGAGCGGCGCTCTCCGGCGCATCGCGCGAGCCCATATCATCTTCCGTTTCGCTGCAGAAAGAGCCAAACCGCGCTATCATCTAGCGCGATCTGCGCTAAATGAACCCGCACCAGCCGGACCGACCCCATGGACATCTATCTGAATTTCAAGGCTTTTCAGGCCGCAGCCAGTGCCGGCAGCTTTTCGCGAGCGGCGCGCGAGCTTGGCCTTGCCGTCTCGGTGCTGACCAAGCGCGTCAACCAGCTCGAACATCAACTGCAGGTTCCCTTATTCGAGCGCACGACCCGCAAGCTGACGCTGACCGAAGCCGGCCGGCGTTATCTGGAGCGGGCGCGGCCGGTGCTGGCGGATTTTGACGATCTGCTCACCGGGCCGGCGCGTGATGCCAACGCCATCGGCGATGTGTTGCGGATCAAGGCGCCGACCTCGCTGACAGCCTTTCATCTGCGCCGCGTCTTCGATGCCTATCAGGACGACTATCCGAAAGTGCGGCTGGAAATCGTGCTGATGGATCGCGCGGTCGATCCGGTGCTGGAAGGCTTCGACATTTCGATCGGCGCGCATTGGCACGCGACCTTTGCGGGCGTCGCGGAAAAGCCGCTCTGTCCGCTGCGCCGCATCCTATGTGCGTCGCCTGATTATGTCGCGCGACATGGCCAACTCAAACATCCGCGCGATCTTCTGGATCATGCGTGTCTCAGCTTCATGCCGACCGGCAATGTCTGGACCTTTCAGGGCCGCACCGGAGCCGTGCCGATCGAAGTGACGCCGCATCTGTCATCGAATGACGGACAGATGCTGGTCGATGCAGCTGTGCAGGGCCGCGGCGTTACAGTCGCCTCAACTTACATCGTCAAGGATCTCGTGCGCGCGGGAAAGCTTGTGCCGCTGCTGCCGGACTTTCCCATTCCCGATCTCTGGATCAAGGCGCTTTCTCCGATGCGTCGTGCCACAGCACCAGCTGTCGTTGCGATGATGGATCGCCTTGAAGCATTTCTGTCGCCGCAGCCGCCATGGGATGTGTGAGCGCGTGCGCCGCATATCGATGTAACCAGTATTCGGAAGTGGTCCGTAATCGAAGATAGCTTTTCCAATAACGCCATCCTAGCATTTCACCTGTCGGTTCAGTGCGGGGTGCGGATGGCTGAAGGACACTTCAAGGTTGCGGCAGTGCAGATGCTGTCGTTTGAAGGCGAGCAGGACCGTAATCTGACGCGGATGCTCGCACGGATCGCTGAAGCCGCCGCAGCGGGCGCGCAGCTGATCGTCTTTCCCGAGGCCAGCAACAACGGTTATTTCTTCGAAGATCGCGCCGACGCGCACGAGAAAGCGACGCCGATCCCGGGACCATTCACGCAGGCGCTCGGCAGGGCTGCGCGCGCGCATAGCGTCTGGGTCGTCACCGGCATGTTCGAGCGCGGCGACAATGACGACGTGTTCAATTGCGCCGTGCTGATCGGCCCCGATGGCGAAATCGCCGGCAAATATCAGAAGAACTTTTTCATCAAGGCCGACAAGCGCTGGTTCGTGCCGGGCCAGACCGGCTTCAAGACCTTTGAAACATCGCTCGGCCATCTCGGCTTTTTCGTCTGTGCCGATGGACGCATTCCGGAATCGGCGCGCTGCCTTGCGCTTGGCGGCGCCGAGATCCTCGTCAATCCGACCAATTGGGGTGCGCCCGATCAATATCTCTATCACGTGCCGACGCGTGCGGTGGAGAACCGCTGCTGGGTGATCGGCGCCACCAAGCCGCGCCGGCCGCTCGATCAGCCGCAGGAGATGCTGGCCTATAATCGCTTTACCGGCTGCTCCTTCATCATGAGCCCGACCGGCGAGGTGCTGGCGCAGGCTGGGCCCGATGAGGAGACGATCATCTATGCCGAGATCGCGCCATCGGCGGCGCGCGACAAGTCGATCGGCGATGCCAATGATCTGTTCAAGGATCGCCGGCCCGAACTCTATACGACGCTGACGACGCCTTATGTCGAGACGCCGCTCGCCAAAGTGATGAGCGAAGCGATCATCCCTGATCAGATGGTGCGGCAGATCGCGGCCATCCAGGTTTCGGCGCCCGGCGCGCCGGACGCCATCCTGCAAGCCGCGCTCGATCAATGTGTAGAGGCGCAACGCAATCACGGGGTCGATCTCGCGGTGTTGCCGGAGCATTTCCTGTTCGATCCGAAAGCGATTGCCGCCGATCCACAAAAAGCCGCGACCATCTCAGTCAAGGCGCTGGAGGCTTTCATCGCCTTATGCGCGCGCATCGACATCTATCTGTTTGCGCATCTGGTCGAACAGGAGCGGGGGCATTTCTACAGCACCGTCTATGCGATCGGCCCCGATGGCGTGTTTGGCAAATATCGCGCTACGCATCTGTGGGACGATGAACGCGACTGGGCGACGCCGGGCGATGACATCGCCGTATTCAGGACGCCGTTCGGCAATGTCGGCGTGATGATCGGCTATGAGGGCCTCATTCCCGAAGTGGCGCGCGTGCTGGCCTTGCGCGGCGCCGATCTGATCGCTTGGCCGACCACATGGCGCTCGCCGGCGGAGTTTCGCTATATCGCTCATGAGCGGGCGATGGAAAACCGCATCGTGCTGATCGTCGCCAACCGCCAAGACTCTGCGGTCGAAGGTCCGAGTTTGCTGATCCAGCCGGCCGGCTATCCGCAGAATACGCTGGCGTCGGAATTGCCGCATGGCCGCAGAGGCTTTGTGACACGCTTCGCGCAGCTCTCGGCCTCGCGCTCAAAGCGCGAAACCAACAACACCGATCTCCTCATTCATCGCCGTCCCGAATTGTACGAGAAGATTACCGCGCGCCTCGCCAGCAATTATTGAGACAAGGCCGACGAGAAAAGTCATGCCGATGGGCGGCATGGTTTTCGCAGCGCGTTGCCGGATCGATTGTCGTGTTGTCAATGCGAGGGAAGCGCCATGCTGAAAATCGAGCGGACGGGTGGAGTGAGTTCTGTCGTCAACAGGCGCATGCGGGCGATGGCCCTGGCAGGCCTCGTCGCATCGGCTTTCTGTATGGCAACGCCAGTGTCGGCCGATGACTGGCCGCAGCGTCCGGTGCGGTTCTTCCTGCCCTTCGGTCCCGGCAGTGCCGCCGACACCGCGGCGCGGGTGATTGGCGAAGACCTCGCGGTGCGCTGGGGCAAGCCGGTCGTTATTGAAAACCGCCCCGGCGCCGATGGACTGATCGCCATCAACGGCTTCATCACCGCCAAGGATGATCATGTGCTGCTGCTGACATCCACCGGCACCTTCCTGGCGCATCCTTATGTGCACAAGAAGCTCGATTATAATCTCGACCGTGATCTCGCGCCGATCGGCCGCATCGCTGATACGCTGCTTGTGGTCGGCGCGCCGGTGGATCTGCCGGCGAATGATCTGAAGCAATTCGTGGCGCTCGCGCGCGAGAAGCCGGATATCAATCTCGCGGCTTCGCCGGGACTGACCGAATTTGCAGTCGATGCCTTTCTGAAAAAGGAAGATCTCAAGACCGTGCGCGTGCCCTACAAGGAGCTGGCAGCAGCCTCGCGCGATCTGTCGGAAGGGCGCATCCATTTTCTTTTGACGTCGTATGCGGTGGTGCGGCCCTTCGTCGAGGCCGGCAAGGTGAAGATCATCGCCGCCGGCACGACGCAACGCTCGCCGCTGACCAAGGACATCCCGTCGATCGCCGAGTCCGGCTATCCGATGCTGGCGGCGGAAACCAGCACAGTGCTGTTCGGTGGCGCGCAAATGCCCGAAGCGCTGCGCAAGAAGATCGCCAATGACATGATCGCGGCATTGAAGGAGCCGAAGGTGCGTGATCGCGTGGCGCTGACCGGGCAGGATGTATTGCCGAGCGGTCCCGACGATCTCGCCGCATTGGTGAAGCAGCAGACACAAAAGGCCGACGCCATCGCCGCATCGCTTGGCATGAAGAAAGCCGGCGCGGATTGAGTCTTATATAAGAGACAACGCGTCTATAAGAGACAACGCGTCGCGCGGATTGAAGACGGCGCGACGCCTGTTTTTTTATGGCGCGTGCATTGAGGCTGATAACGTGCATTGCGCGTAGCGATGATCGCACATCAACGATGATGCACGATCCGCTGTAAGTCATTGCTATAGTGATATTTTTGCAAAGGCTGCGTAAATTCACACGCAGTGCCCGTCATTATATTGCGATTCACTCATGCTCCGGCACTACTCGGGTGAGTTGAATCGCCGGGCATCACCTTATGCGCGCTGGGACGACGATCGTTGAAGAGACGGACGAGATCAGTCTGAGAAAGACGGATCTCAAGCTCGATGATTTGAAGCGAGCCGATTTGAAGCGAGCATTGACCGCGCCACTTATGTTCAACAACGGTACGGTCATCAGAAATCTCCGCGACGCGTGTCTTTGGCTTCAGCATGTGGCCGATAGCCGGCACCCGGAGATGCGCAAGGCGGCGCAGCGTGTTGTCGAAGCCATCGATGGCGGAAGCATCATCGTCGCCAGCAACATGCTGAGATTTGCCGCTCATCGGGTGGGTCAGTTGAAAGTGCGGTGACGCATCGCGGTAGCGAGCGGCATCTGCATCTGCACCCATCAAGCGGCACGCAAGCGCGTCAATGTCGACAGACAAGCCGTATGCCCGGCAGTCGATGTCGTCGACATTGACGTCCGCAGCACGCCGTTTTCCGTCAGCGGCGGCATCGTCGCGCGACTGAAGCTGACATGACGAGCACGCTCAAGAGTTGTGTCCTGATTGATGTATCATAGCTGGTGATGACGCATCGTTTCTAATGGGAGCTCATTCAAGTCTTTGATATATAGTGATATTTCTGCAATTAATTGAAGCATTTCATCCGCAGAAGGATGAAATTAACTTGCGATTCATCCACAGGCCTGCAATCTAATGCCCGTTCAGGTTGTGTTGGCGATCGTGCGGACGGTCTCTCACGTCTCCGGATGAGGAATGCGCGTCGACGCGATGCGGCGCGCACGGGAGAAATGAAACCGCCGTCGGCGTCAGCTGGTAGCGGGCGCGTCTCTCAGACGATCCCGCCTGGGCCGTGTGGGACTCTTGGGGGAATTCAGAATGTCGACTTGCACGCCGCGTCGCGGCCACAGGAAAGCTGTGTCTACTCGCAATAGCCCAACATCATCAAGCCGACGCAACATTCGATCTCTCGACACCCTGCCTGCCGACGCGCCGCCCGCTTTGTGCTGTCCGACTGCGGCATCGCGCTCTTATTCCTGGCGTCGCAACCGCCGCCTGATATTACTGGCGTCATCGGCGCTGTCGCCGCTGGCGCTGTTGTTCGCCGCCATGCCTGCGATGGCGCAGGTCGTGACGGCGAGCGGCGGCAACACCGTCAATCTGACGGCAGCTACGAACACCTGCCTGAATCAGGAGTATGGCTGCTATCTCGCGACCGGGGTTGGCTCCACAATCAATTCCAACGGCCAGACCGTCAGTCTTGAGACGGTTGATGGTTTCGCTGTTGATAGATATGGCGCCCAAGCCACCCAAGGCGGCACGATCAATCTGACCGATGGCGGCACCATCGCGATGAACAGTGTTTTCGACGCTGGTTACGGTCTGTGGGCCAATGGTTCCGGCACCATCAATGGCAACAATCTCTCCTTCAGCTCGTCGACGGGTGGCACCGCGGTCCGAGCTAACGGCAGCGGTGGCGGCGCGGCGCAAGTGACCTTGTCCGGTACCACGATTTTGACAGGGTCTGGACAGGCCGGAGTTAACGGAGCCTGGGCTACCGGCAATGCATTGGTGACCGTTCAAGGTCCGCTGAATGCATCAGGCCCGCAGAATGCACCAACCGGTATCACGTCCGTCGGGTGGGCCTACAACGGAGGCCGTGTTGCATTCAATGGCGGCGGTACCATCAATACCAATTTAGCCCTCGAAGACCTATTTCGAGTCGGGTTTACAAGCGCGAGTGATGCTGCGGGCACCATTACTGTCAACGGTCTCAATGGGACGATCAATGCTCCGACGGTCACCTCCACCGGTGCGAGCATTGCTGGTTTTGCTGGAGGCGGCGGCACCATCAGCTTTGCCGATAGTGTCTTCACTGCCAATAACGGCGGTACCTCGCCGTATTTCGGGATCGCATTCCGGCAAACACAAAACGCGGCCAATCTTGCGACGCTTGATAACTCTACGATCACGCTACAGTCGGTGGGTTACGGCATTTTGGCCGATGGTGGGACTGGAACGGTCACGCTCACCAACAATTCCGCCATCACAGGCTTTGGCACGGCGGCTAACTCGCTGGCTCGCGTGGTCGATCGCGCCGGCGGGTCTTCCAGCCTGACGCTCAACGCCACTGACTCGACTTTGACCGGTAATGTCGAGGTCTCTTATCTCGGAAACGTGGGCACCAGCAGCACGTTCACCGCTACCCTTGACGGCACCACGACATGGACCGGCAATCTGACGGGTAGCGGCGCCGCCGCTTCGTCCACCGTAACGCTGCAGGGCACCTCGCAGTGGAACGGCAACACCACGCTCACGAACGCAAATGCCGCGATCTCCATCTCGGAACAAGCGCAATGGACCGGCAATGTCAGCGCCAGCGCTTCCGTCTTTCTCTCCTCAGCCGCAATATCATTGGACGGCGCCGCGCAATGGACCGGCAATGTGTCCGCCATCGGCTTCGGTGCGGTAGTCGACGTGACGCTCGCCGGCACCTCGACCTGGACCGGCCTCGCCACCAATGCCAACAATGTCACGGTTGGTGCCGGCACAACCTGGAATGTCACCGGCGATTCGACGCTGACCGGAACGCTGACCAACAGCGGTACGGTGGCGACCGCAGCCGGCGCACCGATTACATTGGCAACCGGTGGCGTGCAACTCGCTGGCGTCGGCATCTTCGACACCGGCGCGGACTTGACCTTGACGGGTGTCGTCGCAGGGGCGGGCGCGTTGACGAAGATCGGCACGGGTTCGCTGACATTGACCGGCAACAACACCTATACTGGTCCGACCAATGTCAATGCCGGTACGCTGGTGATCAACGGCAATCAGGCTGCGGCAACCGGCCTCGTCACCGTCAATAACGGCGCCACGCTGGCCGGTGGAGAGGGTACAGGCGCCACCAGTGGCACGATCGGTGGCAGTGTGGTTGTCAATAGCGGCGGTACCTTGCTGTCGCAGGACACCAATGCCAATGGCGTCAACAAGGTTACGATCCTTGGGGGCTTCACGCTCAATAGCGGCGGCAACCTGAATTATTTTTACGAGGTCTCGCCGACCACCGGCAACACCAACGTGTTGCAGGTGCAGGTGGGGGGCACCGCTACCTTGAATGCCGGCGGCAATGTCAATGTCACCAATGGTCCCGGCGTTGTCTTCGATCAGCAAATCTATGGCCTGATGCAGGCTGGATCGATGGCTGGCACCGCCGCTGGTCTGAACTTCACCGGGCCCGCCGGATACGAACTGAACATACACGGCAATGGTCTTTATATGCAGGTGGCCGCTCCCGTCGGGACCTTCAATTACTGGGATGGCAGCAATACCACGGCCAACAACAGGGTCGATGGCGGCACCGGCACCTGGCAGGCGTCGGGCAGCGGCCTCACCAACTGGACGACCGCCAGCGGAGATACCAATGGCGGCTTCACCGATGCCAGCTCGGCGGTGTTCATGACCACGGGTGGCGTGGTCACCGTCGATAACAGCGCGGGTGCGATCAATGTTAGCGGTATGTCGTTCGTGGTCGACGGCTATACGCTCACCGGCAATGAGATCAATCTCGTGCCGGATACCAATCCCAACAACCCCAGCCAGCATAACCTGATCGCCGTTGGCGTCGGCAATCCCGGCGACGAAGGCATCAGCACCACCATCAACTCGGTGCTCACGGGCACAGCGACCCTGGAGAAGCGCGGGCTGGGAACGCTGGTGCTGAATGGCGCCAATACTTATACCGGCGGCACCGAGTTCAGCGCCGGCGTGGTTCAGGTCGCAGCTGATGCCAATCTCGGCGCGGCGGCCGGAGGTCTGACCTTCGACGGCGGCATTCTGCGGGTGACGGGAACGGCCTTTAATGCGACGCCGCGCACCATCACCTGGGGCGATTCCGGCGGTGGCTTCGACATTGCCGATGCGGCCAATACCTTCACGGTGTCGCAGAACCTCACCAATGCCGCGGGCAGCAGCGAACTCAGCAAATATGGCGCCGGCACACTCGTCCTCAGCGGCACCAACACCTATGCCGGCGGCACCGAGATCTATGGCGGCACATTGTCGGTATCGTCGGTGGCCAATCTCGGCACCGGCGGTTTGACCTTTGGTGTCGATCCGAACAATCCCGATCTCACCCGCACCTTGCAGACGACCGGGGGGACGCCACTCAATTTCACGCAAACTGTCGCGCTCAATGCCAATGGCATCTTCGATACCGGCGCCGATCTGACGCTGGCCGGCGTGGTGTCCGGGGCCGGATCGCTGACAAAGACCAATAGCGGCACGCTGACCTTGTCCGGCGCCAATACCTATGCCGGCGGCACGTTCATCAATGGCGGCACGGTGTCGATCTCGGCGACCGGTAACCTCGGCACCGGCCCGCTCACCTTCGGCACGCAGGACGGATTGTTCGGCACGCTGCAGACCACGGGCGCCGGTCCGATCGACTTTGCCGGCAGCGTCACCATGAATGCCGATGGCACCTTCAACACCGGCGCTGATCTTGTTCTCGCCGGCCCGATCACCGGCCCCGGCGACATCACCAAGACCGGCGCCGCCAATCTGATCCTCACCGCCGACAGTTCCTATAGCGGTAACGTCGCCGTCAATCAGGGGCAGTTGTGGTTCGGTAATGGTACGGCGGCCGGCAGCATCAATGGCAATGTTGCGCTCGCGGCCGGCACCGGCTTGGTGTTCGATCGCACCACCAATCATGTGTATGGCGGCGTAATCGGCGGCGCAGGCGCTGTGACACAGCAGGGCACGGGTGCTGTCGCTGTCACCGGCAACAACACCTATAGCGGCGGCACAACCATCGCCACCGGCTCGACCTTGCAGGTCGGCAATGGCGGCGGCACCGGCACGCTTGGCACCGGACCTGTCGCCAATGCCGGTTCGCTGATCTTCAACCGCAACAACACGCTGACGATGGCGGCGGCGATCTCCGGCGCCGGCAGCGTGACCCAGGCCGGCAGCGGCACCACGGTGTTCGATGCCGGCGTCACCAACAGCTATACCGGCCCGACGACGATCAATAACGGCACCTTGCAGGTGGATGGCCCGCTGACCGCTTCGAACGTCACGGTCAATGCTGCTGGTACGCTGAGCGGCTTCGGCACGCTCGGCGGCACCGTCAACAATCTCGGCAACATCATGCCGGGTCATGGCGACGCGGCCGGCGCGCTGACACTGACCAACGCCTATACCGGCAATGGTGGCAGGCTGACGATCAATACCGAACTGGGCGGCGACGCGTCGCCGACCTCGCAACTGGTGCTGAGTGGCGCAACTGCGTCCGCCACAGGCAATACCAGCGTCATCGTCAACAACAAGAGCGGCCCCGGCGCACAGACGGGTACGTCCGGCATTCCGATTATTGTTGCGACCGGCGGCGCCACCACTGCGGCATCCGCCTTCTCGCTTGGCAACCGCGTCGCGGCTGGTCTCTACGATTATCAGCTGTTCCGCGGACCGGATGCCGGCGGCACGCCGGATGAGCAGAACAGCTGGTATCTGCGCTCGCATATCGCTGGTCCTGGTCCTGGTCCCAATCCCATCCCGCTGTTCCGTCCGGAAGGCGCGATGTATGGCGCGATGGCCAGCCTTGGCCGGGAGCTGATGCGTACCACCATCGGCACCTTCCATGATTACAACGGCGATGAAGCAGTGCTGCGCGGCAGTATTGGCTCGGGTCGGGGTTGGGGGCGTGTGTTCGGCGAAGCGATTGAACAGAAACATGGCGGTCTGTTGAGCCCAAGCTTCAAGGGCCGGGCCTATGGTTTCCAGAGCGGCTTTGACCTCTGGCAGAGCGAGACACCGGACGGCTTCCACGATCGCATCGGTGTATTCGTGACCTATGCACGGGCGACGGGTGACGTGAACGGCTACGCGCTCGGCATTCTCAATGCGGCGGTCGGCGATGTTGGTCTCGACTCGCTGGGCGGCGGTGCCTATTGGACGCGTTTGACGCCGACGGATGGCTATGTCGAAGCACGCTTTATCGGCGCCCATTACAGCGGCGACGGCACCTCGTCGATCAACCGTCAAAACATCAGCGTCAACGGCAAAAGCTTCGCCGGTTCACTGGAAGCGGGACAACCGTTCAACTTCGGCAACGGCATTGTCATCGAGCCGCAGGCACAGGTGATCTATCAATATATGGATATGAACGGCCGTGACCCGTTTGCGACACTGACTTACGATACGCCGAACGCCTTGTATGCCCGCGTCGGCTTGCGGGCGTCGAGCGACAGCTTCTTCGGTATCGCCAATGTGCGGCCGTATCTGAAGGCCAATATCTGGCAGGACGTGGTGGGCACCGACAAAGTGGCCTTCTCCGCGGTCGACGTCGTCGATACCGATTTCCGTGCCACGGCGCTCGAAGTCGGCGGCGGCATCGTCGCACAGCTAACTCCGTCAGCTGCCATCTGGGGCATGGTCGATTACACCACCGACATTGCCGGCGGCCAGGAACGTCAGATCATCCGCGGCAACGCCGGCATGAAACTGACCTGGTGAGGTGAAGACGTTCTGAAGCAAAGAGGGCGGCGAACGCCCCAGTTCGCCGCCCTCAGTCAAACCACATACCCGAATTACGCGCGCAGCAGGATCACATCACCCCGGCATTCGCCAGAATATCCCGCGCACGTTGCCGCTGCTGGCTGGACACCGTTAGCCGCTCCGCTGCATCGCCGAGCGGCGCTGTGGCATCGATCCCCATCTTGGTGACGGTGAAGGTTGCGGGATCAGAAGTCGGATCGATGATCGCCGACTTCACCCCCGGCATCATCATGATGTCCTTTTCGGCGCGCACGCGCGTCGCGATCGCCCACATCACGTCATCCATGTCATGGATGTCGACATCCTCATCGACCACGATCACATACTTTGTGTAAAGCTCGGTGCCGAGCGCGTTGAGCATCGCCATTTTCGGCTCGCCATCGGAAATCTTCTTCATCGACACGATCGCCATGAAGGCGCCGCAGGTCTTGTGCGGTACATGCACCGCTTTCACATTCGGCAAATTCTTGCGCAGCGCATTGAGAAGTTCGCCCTCGCGCGTGATGCATGAAATCAGAATGTGATCGCGCGACATGCCGGAGACGACGCTGTGGAAATAGGCGTCCTTGCGCATCTTCACGCGATGGGCGACGAACACATTCTGCGTGCTGCGATGCGAGGCATAGCCTGTGAACTCGCCGAACGGCCCTTCCGGCTCATGCACGCCGGCGAGGATTTCGCCCTCGATCACGATCTCGGCCGATGCCGGCACCTGCAGGCCCTCGACGCCGCAGGTGGCGAGGCGATACGGCTCGCCGAACAGGCCGCCGATGATGTCGAATTTCCGCACATGCGGCGGATACGCATACACCATCGATCCCATATAATGCAGCGGATGCGTGCCGATGACGATGGCTGCGGGCAGCGATTGGCCGCGTGCTTCCGCCCGGCGATGAAATTCATACATGCGCCGGCGCGAATGCAGCGACACGCCGAGACGGTTCTTGCCCTTCAGCATCAGCCGGTGAAAGCCGGTGGTGTCGACGCCGGTTTCCGGGTCGCGCGCGGTGATCTGGCCGGCGGTGATATAGGGCGCGGCGTCGACCGTGAATTGATAGGGGATCGGCAATCTGGTGAGGTCGATGTCCTCGCCTTCAATGACAACATCATCGAAGGCGCCCTTGGAGACGATCTCCGGCGGGATATAAGTCTGCACCCGCTCGCGAAAGGCCGTCGCGAGATTGGCGACATCGCTGTTCAGGCATTGCGCCAGCAATTTGCGGTTGCCGGCGACATTGGTCACGACCGGCATATCGAAGCCGACCACATTCTCGAAGATCACGACCGGGCTCTTGTTGAGATGGTCGAGCTCGAACACGGTCGAGGTCATTTCCAGCTGCTGGCTGATCGGCTCGCGAATGCGCAGGATCTCATGCGGCGCGGTTTTCTCCACGCTGTCCAGAAAGCCACGCAAGCTTTGATTGTCGTTCGTCAAGACACCCTCCCGGCCACTTATCGGCTTTATGATCGGTCTGTATGCAACTTGCGGGCCGGGCAATGAGGCGGTTCTTGCCGTGGCGATGACGCACGCGTGGTCAGTGACAAGCCACGTCGTTGAGCAAGGGACCTGTAAGGTCGCAAGTATCGATAATGCTCACGATGCAGGCAGCCGACGATCCATCGATGCAAAACATTTGAGTTGAGCAACGCGCCGGCCTGGCACGCGCTTTGCTGCCTTTCTTTGTCTGCATGCTGACGAACAGCACAATGGCTGTCGTCGCAAAGAGGCGGACAGGGGGACAGTATGACGGCATGTTTTGATCGGCTTGGAAACGTAAGGCTTGGCAGCGCTGCTTTTCGCGGGACGACGTTTCGCCAGATGATGATGGCTGCGGCCATCGTGCTCGCGCCGGCGATAGCGCAGGCGCAGGAGGCCTGGCCGACGCGGCCGATCACCTTCATCGTTCCTTATGGTGCCGGCGGTTACACCGACACCGTCGGCCGCATCACCGCGCAATATGTCGAGAAGGTTCTCGGCAAACCCGTCGTTGTCGAAACCCGCGCCGGCGGCGGCGGCATCGTCGGCACGCAGGCTGTCGCCGATGCCGCGCCCGATGGCTATACCTTCTGCGTGTGCAGCGTCGGCGCGATCTCGGTCGTGCCTTTCGCGCAAAAGGTCCGCTACGATCCGGTGCGCGATCTTGAGCCTGTATCGATCATCAGCACCATCGTGCAAGCGGTGGTCGCCAAGAAGGATCTGCCGGTCAATTCGATGGCCGAACTGGTGAGCTACGCCAAGAGCAATCCCGGTAAGCTGAATTACGGTTCGAGCGGACTTGGCGGGTTGACCCATTACGCGGTCGAACTATTTCAGGCGCGTACCGACACCAAGATGATTCATGTGCCGTTCAAGGGTGGCGCGCAGGCGATGGTGTCGGTGGTGGCCGGTGACATCGATCTGTCCTTTGCCAACATGACGGATGCGTTGCCGCAGATTCAGGCCGGCGCGGTCAAGGGGCTTGCAGTGACGTCGCGCGAGCGCCTGTCCTATTTTCCGAACCTGCCGACTGTGCATGAAGCCGTCAGCGCCGATTTTGTCGTCGAGACCTGGAACGCGATCATGGCGCCGGCCGGCACGCCGAAGCCCATCATCAAGAAGATGGAAGCGGTGCTGATGCAGATGGCTGATGATCCTGCTGTGAAGGAAGCCATGACGAAAACCGGCAGTTCGACGGTGAAGATGCCGTCCGAGCAATTCCGCGCGCAGATCCAGGACGAGATCAAGCAGTGGAAACCGCTGCTGGCGGAGATCACCGAACGGCAGAAGTAAGGCTGGGAAAGGTGGCAAGGGAGCAGGGTGGTGGAAAGTTTGCTGTTGAGCATTTGCTTCCGCTACTCAGGCCCCGGCTCCCGCAGCACTTCCCTCTGGTTGTGCTGCTCCTGACGTATTCAATGCTTTATATTGCAAATCGATTTTGATGCGACATCATCAAGTTATTGATATGTAGTGATATTTTTGCTTTTAACTGCAGCATTTTCTCTGAATGACTGCAAAATTAACTTGCGCTTAATCCACCGCTTTGCAATCTGATGATCGTTTAGGTTGTGGCTGGTTGATCGCGTTGGCACGCGATCGTAGGGGCGGACGGCTTAGGCCAATCAATGTGAGCGAGAAATGAGTGTGTGCTGGCGTCAGCCGGCAAGGGCTTTTCTGCGCCTTGCATCAGACGAGCACGTTCACGCGCCCGGGATGATCAGCGCTGCAAAGTCGAAATGGCAACAAGGGGGACGCTGCTATGCGGACGGGGCGGAAAGCGATTTTACTGAGCAGCTCATCAGCCATTGCGGCACACGCGCTTGTTGCAGTCTTTGCATTGACGCCCGCACAGGCACAGGTCATTGCCAATCCAGGCGAGACAAAAACGTCGACGGCTAGACCGTTGCCACCACGGCGGACAATACACCGGCGCTGCATGCGATTGGCACTGGGACCATCACCGGTACGGGGGCAACCATATCGGCCACCGGCGCGTTTTCGGCGGGCGCTGTGGCCCAAAATGGTGGTCACATCACGCTGCAAAACAGTTCAATCCAAACAGCAAATCAAGATTCATATGGTCTGTGGACGTTCGGCGCGAATTCCGCGATCACCGTCCAAAATACAACCATCGGGACCACCGGTGATGGAGCCACCGGCGTATTCTCGGATCAGCAGAGCTCGGTAACAACGACGGGCGGCTCGGTGACCGCGTCAGGAAATAATGCAGTTGTTGTTTACACCCGGGGCAACTTCTCGGCGACGAATACGACGCTTACCGCGGATGGAGACCAATCCTTTGGTTTGTATCTCATCAATGCGGGATCGATAATATCCACCACGGCTACGGCAACGCTGACCGGAACAACGATCGTCAAAAACGGCGGCGGAGGAAGTGGAATTTCAATCTTTGACAGTACCGTCCTTACCATGACCGGAGGTAGTATCACTACAAACCAAGCTAATACGAATGCCGTCAACATAAGCGCCGGAACGGGGCAGTTCAGCGGTGTCACCATCAATACCAGCGGCGCGTCCGCTCACGGAATAACGGTCGGTGCTGGCGGCACTGCCACGTTCGATGATGGCACAATGACGCTGAGTGGCGCCAATGCCGTTGGCTTGTATGCCTATACAAATGCCGCAACCACGCTCGTCACCATCAACGCGGACAATAGCACGATTAGCACGCCTAACGGTATCGCGATGCGGGCAAGGGGCATCGAGGCCAATATCGGCATCACCGGCGGATCGACGGTGACGGGTGGCGCTGGCGGTTTGTTGCTGGTCGATACCAACACGGCCATTCCAGGCGTCGGCAATCTCACCGCCGACAATTCGACGCTGATCGGCGACGTCAATGTCGCTGGCACCGCCGCTAACGTTGCCGCCGTCACTCTGCAAAACAAAGCCACTCTCACCGGTAGTATCAATGTCGACGCTACCAGTGGCGGTTACGCCGACCTCTCCGCGCTAAGCGGTTCGACTTTTACCGGTGCTGCGACGAACGCCCGCAACATAGAAGTGAGTGGCAGTTCCGGCTCTACCGTAAGCACCTGGAATGTGACGGGCGACTCGACGCTGACCGGAACGCTCACCAACGGCGGCGTGGTGGCCTTTGCCAATAGCGGGCCGTTCAAAACGATCACCACCGCGAATTACACCGGCAATGGCGGTCAGTTGCATGTCAACACCGCGCTGGGCGGTGACAATTCAGCAACCGATAAACTGATTATCAACGGTGGCGCCGGCACCGGCTCCACGACGGTCAGTGTCACCAACAAGGGCGGTGCAGGCGCGCAAACGACCAACGGCATCCAAATCATCCAGGCGACCGGTGGCGCGACAACGACGGCCGGTGCTTTTAATCTCGCAAATCCGGTTACGGCCGGACTTTATCAGTATCAGCTGTTTCGCGGCCCACTCTCAGGCGGCACAGCGGACGATCAGAACAGTTGGTATCTGCGCTCGCAAGCGGTTGGGCCTGGCCCCAATCCAGTGCCTCTCTATCGGCCCGAAGGCGCGATGTATGGTGCGATGGCGAGCCTTGGCCGCGAGCTGATGCGCACCAGCATGGGCACCTTCCACGATTACAACGGCGATGAAGCGGTGCTTCGCGGCAGCCAGGGATCAGGCCCTGGCTGGGGCCGGGTGTTCGGCGAAGCGATTGAACAGAATCATGGCGGTTTGCTCAGCCCTAGCTTCAAGGGCCGGGCCTATGGTTTTCAAAGCGGCGTCGATCTTTGGCAGAGCGAAACGCCAGATGGATTCCGCGATCGTTTCGGTGTGTTCTTCTCGTACGCGCGCGCTTCGGGTGACGTGAATGGATATGCCCTCGGCATTGTTAATGCGGCTGTTGGCGATGTCGATCTCGACTCGCTTGGCGGCGGCGCTTACTGGACGCGCATGACGCCGACCGATGGCTATATCGAGGCGCGCTTCATCGGCACGCATTACAGCGGCGATGGCACCTCGTCGGTCAATCGTCAGAACATCAGCGTCAACGGCAAGAGCTTTGCTGGCTCGCTGGAAGCCGGGCAGCCGTTCAACTTCGGAAACGGCATCGTGATCGAGCCGCAGGCGCAGGTGATCTATCAATATCTCGATATGAATGGCCGCGACCCGTTCGCGACTCTGAATTACGATACGCCGAATGCTCTTTATGCCCGCTTCGGTGTGCGCGCATCGAGCGACAGCTTCCTCGGCTTGTCGAATGTGCGCCCCTATCTGAAAGCCAATATCTGGCAGGACGTGGTCGGCGCCGACAAGGTTGCGTTCTCGGCGGCGGACGTTGTCGATACCAACTTCCGCGCCACCGCACTCGAAGTCGGCGGTGGCCTCGTCGCGCAGCTGACGCCGTCAGCCAGTGTGTGGGGCATGGTCGATTACACCACCGACATCGCCGGCAGCCAGGAACGCCAGATCATCCGCGGCAATGGCGGGTTCAAGCTGACGTGGTGAAACAAGCGGGACTGCTGATCGCGCATAATCAGCAGTCCCGTCCTCAACCTCGCGGCGAGGGGAGCGCTCAAGGCCGCGCTCTTCCCATCGCCGCACTAATCCGCTAACCCGCATTCCCGATGAAGCTTCGCTTCGCCGGGGAGATGTGCCGTGTCCGTCCAGCAAGAGATCAGGCGCCTGACCGCGCCCGACATCCGCGCCCGCAAGGGCGGCGATCCGATCGTGTCGCTGACCTCCTATCACGCCCATACGGCGCGGCTGGCCGATCAATATTGCGATGCCATTCTGGTCGGTGACTCGCTTGGCATGGTGATGCACGGGCTTGAGACCACGCTGCCGGTCACGCTCGAGATGATGATCCTGCAGGGCCATGCGGTGATGCGCGGCAGCCAGCGGGCGCTGGTCGTGGTCGATATGCCGTTCGGCTCATACGAGGCGTCGAAGGAGCAGGCCTTTGCCTCGGCGGCGCGCGTGCTCAAGGAGACCGGCTGCGGCGCCATCAAGATGGAAGGCGGCGTGCGCATGGCCGAGACCATCCGTTTTCTGGTCGAGCGTGGCGTGCCGGTGATGGCGCATATCGGCTTGACGCCGCAGGCGATCAACACGCTCGGCTCGTTCCGGGCGCAGGGCCGGGACGAGGCCGACTGGGCGCCGATCGAGGCAGACGCCAAGGCGGTGTCGGAGGCCGGCGCCTTCTCCGTGGTGGTCGAGGCGGTAGCTGAACCGCTGGCCCGGAAGATCACCGAACAGGTGCCGATCCCGACCATCGGCATCGGCGCGAGCCCGGCCTGCGACGGCCAGATCCTCGTCATGGAAGATATGCTCGGCCTCAGCCCGCGGGTTCCGAAATTCGTCAAGCGCTATGGCGACCTCGGACCCGGCATCGAGGCGGCGATCAAGAGCTATGCCGAGGAGGTCCGCTCGCGCGCCTTCCCCTCAAAAGATCATGTGTATGGTCTGCGGGCGAAGAAGCCCTGAGGTGATGCTCGGCGGCGTGTTCGGGTGCGGATAACGCCATTTCTACGAGGATTAACGAGGCCGGCAATGGGCCTTTGCCTTGCCGGTGCCACATCGCTATTTTAGCGACCTTCACGAGAGCCGGCCGTAGCGCCAGGCTCCAAAGCCGTCCGGGGACAAGCGCTTGGCCAATATTTTTCACGAAATCGATGAGGACCTCAGACGCGAGCGTCTGAAGCGCATCTGGGACCGGTTCGGCGGGCTGATTCTGGCGATGGTGGTGCTTGTCGTGGCCGCTGTTGGCGGCTGGCGCGGCTACGAATACTATCAAAATCAAAGGGCTAGAGAGAGCGGTTCACAATTCGAAGCGGCCATGGCGCTGGCCGATGGCGATCAATCGGCAGAGGCGGAAAAAGCCTTCGCGAAGATCGCCGCTGACGGCACATCCGGCTATCGGTTGCTCGCGCGTCTTCGTGAAGCAGAAGCGATGGCCGCCCGGGACCGGGCCGGAGCCATTGATTTGTTTGACAAAATCGCCGCCGATTCCAGCGGCGGTCCGCGCTTCCAGGATCTGGCTTCGGTGCGCGCCGGCTATTTGCTGGTCGACAATGCGGCCTATGCCGAGCTTGAAAAGCGCCTCGAAGTCGCCAGCGGCAGCCAGCGTCCGTTCCGCCATAGCGCCCGGGAAATCCTGGCTTTGTCAGCCTTCAAGGCCGGCGACGCGCAGGGCCTGAAGCGCTGGGCCGATGCGATCAATAGCGATGCCGAAACGCCCGTCGCGATGCGCGCGCGCGTCGAGGCTTTGCTGTCATTGTCGAACGTCGCCAAGGGTTAAGACATGGCCGCACGACGCAGTCTTTTGGCAATGTCCTTGCTAGGCCTCAGCCTGGCGCTGACGGGCTGCGAGAGCATGGATCCGGCCTACTGGATTCCCGACAACAAGAAGAAGCTGCCGGGTGATCGCCGGGAAGTTTTCCCCGAAGGCGTCCCCGGTGTTGTGCAGGGCGTCCCGCCCGAATTAATCAAGGGCAACAATGCGTTGATGGAGCCTGAACCGGCCCCGCAAGCTGCTGCCCCGCAGGCCGCCCCGCCGGTTGAGGAAAAGCCGAAGCCGAAGGCGCGCCCGCGCAAGGCCGCACGGCCAGCTCCGCCGCCGGAAGAATCGCAGCCGCAGCAACGAGCCCAGCCAGCTCCGGCGGCGCCGCGACCAGCGCAGCCTGCGGCCAGTGGGGCCTGGCCGTCTCCGCAGCCTCAAACAGCACAGCAGCCTCAGGCCGCACCGTCCGCGTCCGGCTGGCCCGCGCCGCCGCCGTCCGGCACGTTCACGCGGTAGGGCGTCCTCCTATCCGGCAGTATTTATGCCCGGGCCTCCGTCCTCGGGTAAGATGGCGTCATGAGTCTCACGATCGCAATTATCGGCCGTCCGAATGTCGGCAAATCGACGCTCTTCAATCGTCTCGTCGGGCGACGACTGGCGCTGGTGGATGATTCACCCGGCGTGACGCGCGACCGCCGCGAGGGACAGGGCCGTCTCGGTGATTTGGAATTTACGATTGTCGATACTGCCGGTCTGGAAGAGGCGGCGCCGCAAAGTCTCGCCGGTCGGATGCTGTCGCAGACCAAAACGGCGATCGCCGATGCCGACGCAATTTTCTTCGTCATCGATTCCCGTACCGGTCTGCTGCCGGCTGACACCGCCTTTGCCGACGTCGTCCGCAAGTCCGGCAAGCCGCTGGTGCTGATCGCCAACAAAAGTGAAGGCAAAGCGGGCGAAGCTGGCGCGATGGAGGCCTATTCGCTCGGCCTCGGCGAGCCGATCCGTTTGTCTGCGGAGCACGGCGAGGGCTTGGGCGACCTCTACGATGCATTGCGGGACATCCACGATGCGCTGGTGCCCGCGAAAGAGGAAGAAGCCGACGAAGAACAGGCGGAGGCCCGGCCGATCCGTGTGGCTGTTGTCGGTCGTCCGAATGCCGGCAAATCGACGCTGGTCAATCAGTTGCTTGGGCAGGACAGATTGCTGACTGGCCCTGAAGCCGGGATCACGCGGGATTCGATCGCTGTTCCGCTGGAATGGCACGGCCAGAAATTTCTCTTTCACGACACTGCGGGGATGCGCCGCAAATCGCGCATCGACGAGAAGCTGGAAAAGCTCGCTGTCTCCGACTCGCTGGAATCGATCCGCTTCGCTGACGTCGTCATTGTGCTGATGGATGCGACGCAGGCCTTTGAAGAACAGGATTTGCGTATTGCTGATCTCGTCGAGCGGGAAGGACGCGCGCTCGTCCTCGGCATGAACAAGTGGGATCTGAAAGATGATCGCCACGCAGCCGGTAGACTGCGCCAGGAGGCCGACCATTGGCTGCCGCAGGTGAGGGGCGTGCCGATCGTCGCGATGTCCGGACTGACCGGAGAAGGCCTTGACCGCCTGATGCGCACCGTGATCGAGGCGCACGCGACCTGGAATAAGCGCGTGACGACGTCTCAGCTCAACCGATGGTTCGAAGATGCAATTGCCGCGCATCCTCCACCTGCCGTCGCCGGCCGGCGGCTGCGTTTGAACTACATCACGCAAGCCAAGGCGCGGCCGCCCAGCTTCGTTATTTTCTGCACGCGTGCAGACGCCGTCCCTGATTCCTACAAGCGGTATCTCGTCAATGACATGCGCGATGCCTTCGATCTGCCCGGCACACCCATTCGCCTGACATTGCGCGAAAAGAAAAATCCTTATGCCGATCGAAAGTCGGCGCAGCGATGAGCGCGCGGCGCTTCGTCAAATCTGGGAGGATCGAACGATGAAATATGTTGTTTGTATCGCCGTCAGTTTGCTCGTCGCGCAATCAGCGAGCGCCGATACCGGACATTCTCATAGTCATCATCATGATCATGCGAGCGGCTTTTCGGCAGGCGAAGTTGGCAATCCCAAACGTCCTTCGCGGGTCATCAACGTCGTCGCACGCGAGAGCGACGGCAAGATGCTGTTTGTGCCGGATCGCGTTGAAGTGAAGCGTGGTGAGCAAGTCCGCTTCGTGCTGCGCAACAATGGCGTGCTGGAGCACGAATTCGTTCTCGCCACCCGCGAGGAAAATCTGCGCCATGCCGAGGAGATGCAGAAAAATCCCGAGATGGCGCATGACGAACCAAACGCCAGGCGGGTGGCGCCGGGGCAGAAGAACGAAATCGTCTGGCGCTTCACTAAAACTGGCGAGTTTGAATACGGCTGTTTGATCCCCGGACACCGTGAATCCGGGATGATTGGCACCGTCGTCGTCAAATAAACGGGCTTATTCAGGCTCGTGAAAGGTCAGAAGCTTCTGCTGGAGGAAGCTGTAGATCTTGCCCGTCTCGGTGAAGCTCGGCAGGCACATCGCGACGATCTTCTCCGCCACCACGTCCGGCGTCACCAACGTCTCAGGGTCCTCGCCCGGCATCGCCTGCGCCCGCATGCGGGTGCGGACCGGGCCCGGTGCGAATAGGTTGACGCGCAGGTTGGTCGTCCTGTTCTCGGCCGCCCAGGTTTCCACCATGGCATTCACCGCGGCCTTAGAGATGGCGTAGGGCCCCCAATAGGCGCGGCCGCGCCAAGCAACACTCGATGACATCATCACCGCGCGCCCGGCATCGCTCTGCACCAGCAGCGGCTCCATCGAACGGATCAGATGCCAGTTGGCGGTGACATTGACCGCCATCACGTCGTCCCACGCCTTCGGCTCGACATGCGAAAGCGGCGAGAGGGGGCCCAGAATGCCGGCATTGCAGACCAGCACATCCAGCTTCTTGTAGCGGTCGTAGAGCGCGCCACCGAGCCGGGCGATGCCCTCATAATCCTTCAGATCGAGCGGCACCAAGGTCGCTTGCCCGCCCGCGGCGGTGATGGCGTCATCGAGTTCTTCCAGCGCGCCGACGGTGCGGGCGACGGCGACTACATGCGCGCCGGCCTTGGCCAGCGCCAGAGCGACCGCGTGGCCGATACCGCGCGAGGCGCCGGTGACAAGAGCGATACGGTTTGCGAGCGGTTGAGCCAAGGTCACGTCTGCCAAAGTCAGGTCAGGATATCAGGGAAGGAGCGAGCGCATCCATAATCGACGGTTCGCCGAAAGACAAACCGCCGTCAGGCGCCCGCGAGCATCCACACCCTGCCCAGGAAAATCGGCGATCAGCTCGCTTCCGCCAGCAGCGACAGCTGCCGCGGCATATGGGTCTTCACCGTCTGATCGGTCAGCGGCGTCGGATAATCGCCGGTGAAGCAATGATCGGTGAATTGCGGCCGCAGAGGATCGCGCTTCTCGCATCCCATCGCCCGATAAATGCCATCCACGGAGAGGAAGGCGAGCGAGTCCGCGCCAATGAATTTGCGCATTTCCTCGAGCGAATGGGTGGCAGCGAGGAGGCCGTCGCGATCCGGCGTGTCGATGCCGTAATAGTCAGGATGGGTGATCGGCGGCGAGGCGATGCGGAAATGCACCTCCTTGGCGCCGGCATCGCGCATCATCTGCACGATCTTGGTCGAGGTGGTGCCGCGCACGATCGAATCGTCGACCAGCACGATCCGCTTGCCGGCCACGACCGCGCGATTGGCATTGTGCTTGAGGCGTACGCCGAGCTGGCGGATCTGCTGGGTCGGCTCGATGAAGGTGCGGCCGACATAATGATTGCGGATGATGCCGAGATCGAACGGGATGCCGGTTTCCTGCGAAAAGCCGAGCGCCGCCGGCACGCCGGAATCCGGCACCGGAACGATCACATCAGCGTCGGCGGGTGCTTCGCGGCCAAGCTCCGCGCCCATGGTCTTGCGAACATCATAGACCGGGCGGCCACCGACGATAGAATCGGGCCGCGCGAAGTAAATATATTCGAAAATGCACGGCCGGGCAGCCACCGCCGGGAATGGCTTCTGGGAATGGGCGCCCTTGTTGTCGAAAACGATGACTTCGCCATTCTCGATGTCGCGGACATATTTCGCGCCGATGATGTCGAGCGCGCAGGTCTCGGATGTCAGGATCGGGCAGCCGTCGAGCATGCCAAGCACCAGCGGACGAATGCCGAGCGGATCTCTGGCGCCAACCAGCTTCTTGTTGGTGAGACCGACAAAGGCATAGGCACCCTCGAGCGCCTTCAGGCCGTCGATGAAGCGATCAATGAAGCGGGGCTTGCGGGAGCGGGCGACCAGATGCAGCATCACCTCAGTATCGGTGGTGGACTGCATGATCGAGCCTTCGCGCACCAGCTCGCGGCGCAGCGTGAGGCCGTTGGTCAGGTTGCCGTTATGGCCGATGGCAAAGCCGAATGGATCGAGTTCGGCAAACAGCGGCTGGACGTTGCGCAGCAGCGTCTCGCCGGTTGTGGAATAGCGCACATGGCCGATGGCCGACATGCCGGGCAGGCGGTCGATCACCTCGCGGCGGGAAAAGGTATCGCCGACCAAGCCAAGACGCCGCTCCGAATGGAACCGTTCGCCGTCATAGGAGACGATGCCGGAGGCTTCTTGTCCGCGATGCTGAAGCGCATGCAGGCCAAGGGCGGTGATGGCGGCCGAATCGGGGTGTCCGAAAATGCCGAATACGCCACATTCCTCGCGGAGGCGGTCGGCATGCATTTCGAGGTCGAGCGGGCTTTTGTCCGGGGCGGCGGTCATTGCGTGGTTCAAATCCTCCGGACCGGCTGTCAGCGCCCGGCCTTCGTTTCAATCAACTGACGCATATCGGTCCTGTCGGACCGGTCATAGCCTTCGCCGCTGGTCGAGCCCTGGCGGGGGGCGGAATTGTCGGTGCGCTTGTCGGTGGCCGGCTGTTCCTCGCCACCGTCGTCCTTGGGACGCTTTAACCTCTGCAAGATGGTGCTTTCAGGGTCATCCGGCAACATGGACTTAAGCCAATCTCCGGTGCTCGCAAGGACCACCCGCGATTTTGCATCGACAACCCAGGTCGGCTGGGACTTTTGCGGCACCAGCCAGTCGAAAAACAGGTAGGCGACGACGACGATCACGAGGCCGCGCGCAAGGCCGAACAGGAACCCAAGGGTTCGGTCGAGGGCGCCGATCCGGCTGTCCAGAATCATGTCGGAAATGCGCACGGTGACGATCGAGACGATCAGCAGGGTACCGAGGAACACGCCACCCACCACAGCGCCGGCGGCCACGATGTCGTTGTTAAAGTAGCTTTTCGCCACCGGGAGCAGTCGGCCATAAAGGTAAAGCGTGGCGGCGGCAGCGGCGATCCAGGCGGCGATCGACAGCACCTCCCGCATGAAACCGCGGATCATGGCAAGCAGGCCGGAGATCAGCATGACAACAAGAAGGATGATGTCGAGCAACGTGATCGGCATGATGAAATGAGGGCCTCGGATCAGGCGCTGATGTCCGGCGCGCGGCCTGTATAGCTTTCTGTCATTGCCGCGTCACCCGTCTTTCAGCGCCGATCCGCCATGTGTCAGCAGGAAACTGCGCAGTGCGGCAGCGCTGCATCGTCTGCGGCACAGCACCTGTGCACATGGTTGCCCGTTGCTTTCAACGGTCGGTGAAAGCCGCGCCGAAATCAGGCTTCCTTGCGCATCCGGCCCTTGGTACCGCGCGCGGCGATGTCGGCCACCAGCGAGGCGAGATTGCCATGGGTCGAGAGTGAAAGGCCGGCATCGGAGGGACCATCGGAGCGGCCGGGATCGGGCAGGCAAGCCCGCTGGAAGCCGAGTTTGGCAGCTTCCTTCAGTCGTGCCGGGCTCTGGGCCACTGGCCGAACCGCGCCCGACAGCGAGACTTCGCCGAAATACACCGCATCCGCAGGCAAAGGTGCGCCAGCAAGCGAGGAGACGAGGGCTGCAGCCGCGGCAAGATCGGCGGCGGGTTCGTTGATACGCAGGCCGCCGGCAACGTTGAGATAGACATCATGGGAGGCGAGGCGCACCCCGCAATGGGCCTCCAGCACCGCAATCACCATCGACAGCCGGCTGGGGTCCCAGCCGACCACGGCGCGGCGGGGCGTGCCGAGCGCACTTGGCGCCACCAGCGCCTGGATTTCCACCAGCACCGGCCGCGTGCCCTCGATTCCTGCAAAAACGGCGGTGCCGGGCGAGCCGAGATCGCGCTCCGACAGGAAGAGTTCGGACGGATTTTGCACTTCGCGCAGGCCAAGGCCGGTCATCTCGAACACGCCGATTTCGTCGGTCGGACCAAAGCGATTCTTGACGGCGCGCAGAACACGAAATTGATGCGAGCCTTCGCCCTCAAACGACATCACAGCATCGACCATATGCTCGACCACGCGGGGGCCAGCGATCTGTCCGTCCTTGGTGACGTGGCCGAC
>Ga0164243_10001074_pt1 | contig 47168 bp, 36 predicted proteins | sample OricompcompostOP_FD_108781 | JGI IMG/M metagenome (GOLD analysis project Ga0164243, IMG submission 108781) | Organic Plus compost microbial communities from Emeryville, California, USA - Original compost - Organic plus compost (OP) | ecosystem: Engineered > Solid waste > Mixed feedstock >...
GAGCCATCGGCATTCACCTGGGTGAAATCCGCCTTGGCGGTCTTGAGACCGTTGAGATAGCGCGAGATCTCGTTCAGCGGGATCTTCTCGGCCAGAGCGGGAAAGGCCATGGCAAGGCAGAGGACGGGCGCAAGGGCGAGCGATTTCAGTTTCATGGGGTGGATGATACTGCTCCTGTCGCGACTTGCACATCACGTTCGCCGGATGTGCGAATGCCCAACGCTGACGATGGCGTGAGCGTTCCCTAAAGCCGCTGCCCGGTCAGCAGGCGCGGCATCGGCTCAAGGCTCAGCCCCGCCGCCTGGCGCATGAAGCCGCGCCGCAGGGGCGGAATGACATCGACCAGGCCCATGCCCAGTTCCCGCGCGGCGCGCAGCAGCGGATTGGCATTGGAAAACAGCGCATTCACCCCGTCCATGCCCAGGGCCAGCGCGGTTGCGTCCGGCCGCCGCCAGTCCTGATAGCGCGCCAGCACCAGCTCGGCGCCGATATCCTCGCCGCGGCGGCGGGCGGCGACCAGCACCTCGGCCAGGGCGGCCACGTCGCGCAAGCCAAGGTTCAGCCCCTGCCCGGCGATGGGATGCACCCCATGCGCCGCATCGCCGACCAGCGCGATGCGCGGGGCTATGTAACGCTCGGCCAGGGTCAGGTTCAGCGGATAGGAAAAGCGCGGCCCGGCCAGCCGGATCCCGCCCAGGAAATCGCCAAAGCGCGGGCGCAGCACCGCCAGGAACGCATCGTCGGGCAGGTCCATGATGGCGCGGGCACTGGCCTCGGCCTCGGACCAGACGATCGAGCAGCGATTGCCCGGCAGCGGCAGGATCGCCAGCGGCCCGGTGGGCATGAAATACTGATGCGCGGTGCCGTGATGGGGCAATTCGTGATCGACCGCGGCGACCAGCGCGATCTGGCCATAGTCGTGGCCGATGCGCCGGATCCCGGCCCGCGCCGCCACGCCAGACTGCCGCCCGTCGGCGCCGACCAGCAGCCGGGCCTTGATGCTGCGCCCGTCCGACAGGCTGGCGCGGATCGCCGCGCCCTCGGCCTCTTGCCCGGTGACGGACAGGCCGGACAGATGCGTGACCCGCCCCTGCATCGCCGCCAGAAGCGCGCGGTAAAGAAAGCGGTCTTCCAGCATATAGCCCAGCCGGCCTTCCTCGATCTCGGCGCCGTCGAAATGCAGGCCAAAGGGGCGGGCGCCTTCGCCCGGCGCGCCCTGCATCGCCTCGACCTTGCGGATTTCCTGCGCGTTCGGCGCCAGCTCGGGCCACAGCCCCAGCGCCGCCAGCAGCCGTTGCGAGGCCAGCGCCAGCGCATAGGCGCGCCCGTCGAAAGCGTCGCCGGCGCGGGCATCGGCGGGGCGGGCATCGGCCAGCGCCACCGACAGGCCGGCATCGGCCAGCGCCAGGGCCAGGGCCGGGCCGTTCAGCCCGCCGCCCGCGATCAGGATATCGAAATCGGTCCTCATGGGACGCAATATGACCGTCGCCCGGGCAATGTCCATGCGTCACCGCAACCGCCGCCGCCAAGCGCATTGCGGGACCGCGCCCGCCGGGATAGCCTTGGCCGGCATCGGAATATGGTCGGGGAACGGAAATGGATTGGCTCAGGGCGTCTGCGGCGGAACAGGGGCGGGCCATCCTGGCCGGATTGATCAGCCCGGTCGAGCAGGCCGAGGCCTATCTGGACGCCGCCACCCGCCATCCCTATGGCGAACGCATCTATGCCCGGCTGACCGCCGAGCGCGCGCGGGCCGAGGCCATCGCCGCCCATGACCGCGCCCGCGCCGGGCTGCGCCGCGGCTTGCTGGACGGCGTGGCGATCAGCTGGAAAGACAATATCGACAGCGCCGGCACCGCGACCGAGGCTGGCTCGCGCCTGCTGGAGGGCCGCGTTCCGCCGCGCGACGCCGCCATCCTGGCGGGCGCCACGCTGGACGGGCTGGTCTGCCTGGGCAAGACGCATATGACCGAGCTGGCCTTTTCCGGCCTGGGCGTGAACCCCAGAACGGCGACGCCGCCCAACAGCATCGACCAGGAACTGGCGCCGGGCGGCTCCAGCTCGGGCGCCGCCGTTTCTGTGGCGCTGGGGCTGGCGGCCGCGGCCGTGGGGTCGGATACCGGCGGCTCGATCCGGGTGCCGGCGGCCTGGAACGGGCTGGTGGGTTTCAAGCCGACCACCGGCGCGGTCAGCGGCGCCGGTATCGTGCCGCTGTGCCGCCGCTTCGACGTGGCCGGCCCCATCGCCCGCACGGTCGAGGATTGCGCCGAACTTTTCGCCGTGCTGCGCGGCGAGCCGGCCGCCGACCTGGCCGATGCCGGTCCGCGCGGGCTGCGGCTGATGGTGCTGGACGGGGTGCCCTTCGACGAGGCGCGGCACGAGCCGGTCGCCGGCTTCGAGGATGCGGTGAACCGCCTGGCCCGCGCCGGCGCCCGCATCGCCCATGCCGCGCCGCCCTGCGTGGCCGAGGCCCTGGTGCTGGCGCCGCTGGTCTTTGCCCCCGAGGCTTACGGCATCTGGCGCGAACAGATCGAGGCGGCGCCCGAACTGATGTATCCGCCGATCCTCGAACGTTTCCGCGGCGGCCAGTTCGTGCTGGCCGCCGATTACGTCGCCGCCTGGGAGGAACTCGCCCGGCTGCGCGCCGATTGGGCGCAGATCGTCGCCGGCTTCGACGCGGTGATCTTGCCCACGGTGCCGATCCTGCCGCCGCCGGTGGACAGGTTGCTGAACGAAGAGCCGTTCTTTACGCGTGAGAACCTGCTGACGCTGCGCAATACTCGCATCGCCAACCTGCTGGACCTGCCGGCGGTCAGCCTGCCGACCGGACATCCGGCCTGCGGCATCATGCTGATGGGGAGCAGGGGGGACGACCGCGCCCTGCTGGCCGCCGCCGCCGCGGCCGAGGCGGCATTGCGCTGAGCCGCGGATTTTCCGGGAAAATCCGGCACGCGGCGCGGCAATCTGGCCGTGAAACTCTGGACGCATGGGGGGATTGCCGGTAATCTTGCCGCAAACGGGGCGCAACGACCCCGACTGAGAGGCAGCCATGGCAATTCCCGAGCGGTTCTCGAACCTGCCGGATTACGCATTTCCGCGCCTGCGGAAACTGCTCGCGGGCATCGCGCCCGGGGGCGATCCCCTGATCCTGACGATCGGCGAGCCGCGCCACGCGCTGCCCGATTTCGTCGGCCCCGTCATGGCCGACAGCATCGCCGATTTCGGCAAATACCCCTCGAACGAGGGCACGGCGGAACTGTTGGCCGCGATCTCGGGCTGGCTGGCCCGCCGCCACGGGCTGGATGTCGCGCCCGAACGCATCATGGCGCTGAACGGCACGCGCGAGGGGCTGTTCAACGCCGCCCTGGCGCTGTCGCCAGAACGCAAGAACGGCCAGCGCCCGGCGATCCTGGTGCCGAACCCGTTCTATCAGGTCTATGCCGTGGCTGCCGCCGCCGTGGGCGCCGAGCCGGTCTTCGTCCCCGCCGTGCCGGAAACCGGCCACCTGCCGCGCTTTGCCGGCCTGCCGGCCGATGTGCTGGAGCGCACGACCGTGGCTTATCTGTGTTCGCCCGCCAATCCGCAGGGCAGCATCGCCTCCGAGGATTATCTGGAGGAACTGATCGCCCTGGCCGACCGCCACGATTTCCTGGTCTTTGCCGATGAATGCTATTCCGAAATCTGGCGCGAGGCGCCGCCGCCCGGCGCGCTGGCCGTGGCTGCGCGCATGGGGCTGGCCGACCGGGTGGTGATGTTCAACTCGCTGTCGAAACGCTCGAACCTGCCGGGGCTGCGCTCGGGCTTTGCCGCCGGTGGCGCGGCGCAGATCGCGCAGATGCGGCGGCTGCGCAGCTATGCCGGCGCGCCCCTGCCCTTGCCGGTGCAGCGCGTCAGCACGATGGCCTGGAAAGACGAGGCGCATGTCGATGCCAGCCGCGCGCTTTACCAGCAGAAATACCGCGTCGCCGACCGGGTGCTGGGCAATGTGCCGGGCTATCAGCCGGTTCAGGGCGGCTTTTTCCTGTGGCTGCCGGTCCCGGAAAGCGTCGGCACCGGCGAGGATGCGGCGAAAAAGCTGTGGGCCGAGGCCGGCATCCAGGTGCTGCCCGGCGCCTATCTGGCCCGCGACAGCCTGGCCGGCAATCCGGGCCGGAATTTCATCCGCGTGGCGCTGGTGGCGCCCGCAGAGCAGACCGAGGCGGCGCTGAACCGTCTGAAAAGCTGTTTGTATCAAGGGGGTTGACGCATGGCGAGCTGGCAGGCGAAACACCGCGATCCGCTGTTCGACCAGGGCACGCAGGCGGCGCTGGAGCGGCGCGGCAAAGAGCTTTTGGGTGCGGGGCTGGTCATTCTGGGCGTGCTGATCGCGATGATGCTGGTCAGCTATTCGCCCGACGATCCCAGTTTCCTGTCGGCGACCGACCAGCCGGCGCAGAACTATCTGGGCCGCTTTGGCGCCTATGCCGCCTCGGCGCTGTTCATGATCACCGGCTATGGCAGCTGGGTGCTGGTGGTCGGGGCCGTCGGCTGGGGACTGCGGCTGATGCTGCATCGGGGCGAGGAACGCATCATGCGCGGCATGTTCCTGCCCATCGCCATGGTGCTGGTGTCGATCTATGCCACCTCGCTGACGCCGCCGGCCGACTGGACGCAAAGCTTCGGCCTGGGCGGCCATCTGGGCGACATGCTGATGGGCGGCATGCTGTCGGCCATGCCCATGAAGGCGTCGGTCGCGATCAAGCTGCTGGCCCTGTTGACCGCCATCGGCGCCCTGGCCTTTTTGACCTTCGTGCTGGGATGCGACCGCAAGGAACTGGCCACGGTCCACAGGTTCCTGCGCGAAGGGCTGGCCACCGCCCGCATCCTGGCGCTGCATGCGGCGGATCGCGGCGCAAGGCTGTCCTCGGGCGCGGCGCGCGGGATCAGGACCCGCGCCGACACCCGGCGCGAGCGCGGCGGCCGGGCCGGCGAGACGGCCGCGGCATCGCCGGCACCCCGCCTCGGCCTGCCCGGGCTGCGCCCGGCGCCCGCCCCGCTGTCCGAGGATCGCGATTTCGCGCCGCAATCCGAGTTGATCGACCCCGAAACCCATTATGCCGAGGATGACGAGCCGCCCTCGGAGGCCGCGGTCAGCGCCCGCATCAGCGATGCCATCCGCAGCCGGTCCGAGGGCAAGGGACTGCTTTCGGCGGTGACCGCACGGCTGACCGGCGGTCGCGGCGCCACCCCCCAGCGCGCCGAGCCGCCGCTGCGCGCCGGCGATGACGAGGATGACGAGGATTTCGCCGAACCCGTCACCGCCGCACCCTTCGGGGCGGCGACCCCGCGCGTGGTGGTGCCGCCGAAAAAGCCCGCCCCCTCGCGCCAGGCCCAATCCGAGGCACAGCCGGCGCTGCGCTTCGACGATGCCGCCGGGCATTACGAACATCCGCCGCTGTCGCTGCTGGCCGCGCCCTCGACCATCGAGCGCCACCAGCTGTCGCAAGAGGCGCTGATGGAAAACGCCCGGATGCTGGAGGCGGTGCTGGACGATTACGGCGTCAAGGGCCAGATCACCGAGGTCCGCCCCGGCCCGGTGGTCACGCTTTACGAACTGGAGCCGGCACCGGGGCTGAAAGCCAGCCGGGTGATCGGACTGGCCGACGACATCGCGCGGTCGATGTCGGCGCTGTCGGCCCGCGTCTCGACCGTGCCCGGCCGCAGCGTCATCGGCATCGAGCTGCCCAATGCCCGGCGCGAAAAGGTGGTGCTGCGCGAAATCCTGGCCTCCAAGGCTTACGGCGACGGCACCCAGCCGCTGCCGCTGGCCCTGGGCAAGGATATCGGCGGCGGGCCTGTGGTCGCGAACCTGGCCAAGATGCCGCACCTGCTGATCGCCGGGACCACCGGCTCGGGCAAGTCGGTGGCGATCAACACCATGATCCTGTCGCTGCTCTACAAGCTGACGCCCGAGGAATGCCGGCTCATCATGATCGACCCCAAGATGCTGGAACTGTCGGTCTATGACGGCATCCCGCATCTGCTGTCCCCGGTCGTCACCGACCCCAAGAAGGCGGTGGTGGCGCTGAAATGGGTCGTGGGCGAGATGGAGGAACGCTATCGCCGCATGTCCAAGATGGGCGTGCGCAACATCGAGGGCTATAACGGCCGCGTCCGCGAGGCGCTGGACAAGGGCGAGATGTTCAAGCGCACCGTCCAGACCGGCTTTGACGAGGATACCGGCGAGCCGGTCTTCGAGACCGAGGAATTCCAGCCCGAGACCTTCCCCTATATCGTCGTCATCGTCGACGAGATGGCCGACCTGATGATGGTGGCGGGCAAAGAGATCGAAGCCTGCATCCAGCGCCTGGCGCAGATGGCGCGGGCATCCGGCATCCACCTGATCATGGCGACGCAGCGCCCCTCGGTCGATGTCATCACCGGCACGATCAAGGCGAACTTCCCGACCCGGATCAGCTTCCAGGTCACGTCCAAGATCGACAGCCGCACCATCCTGGGCGAACAGGGCGCCGAGCAATTGCTGGGCCAGGGCGACATGCTCTATATGGCCGGCGGCTCGCGCATCACCCGCGTCCACGGCCCCTTCGTTTCCGACGAAGAAGTCGAAGAGATCGTGAACCACTTGAAAAGCTTTGGCCCGCCCAGCTACATGTCCGGCGTGGTCGAGGGCCCGGACGAGGACAAGGCCGACAGCATCGACCAGGTGCTGGGCCTGTCCTCGGGCGAGGGCGGCGACAGCGAGCTTTACGACATGGCGGTGGCGATCGTGGCCAAGGACCGCAAATGCTCGACCAGCTATATCCAGCGCAAGCTGGCCATCGGCTATAACAAGGCCGCCCGGCTGGTCGAGCAGATGGAGGAACAGGGCGTCGTCAGCCCGGCGAACCATGTCGGCAAGCGCGAGGTGCTGGTGCCGGAGGTCTGACCCGGCAGCCATCGCGACCAAAGGGCCGGGCGGCTGCGCCCGGCCTTGTCTTTCCTGCCGGCATGACATCGCCATGCGGACGCGCACGGCAAGGGTGCCGCCTGCCGGGGCGGACCCCCGAAAGCCGAGCCCGTTCCGGGCATGCAGAGACAGGGGCATGGTCCGGCCGCCCCCCGTCCTCCGATCCCGGCATCTGGAACCCGGCCGCCTTCAGCCCGCCAGCCGGCCCAGATGCAGCTCCAGCGCCTCGGACGCGGAGGGACGAATGAGCGAGCCGTGATTCTCGCCCGGATGCGGGCGGTGGATCAGCTCAAGCCCCGGGATGCCCGACAGCGCCGACAGGACCCCCGCCAACCCGACCTGGCCCGAGGGCGAATCGGCCGGCGCCCCGGCATCGGCGGATGCCGGACGCGGACGGGCCCCCGAATTGGCCAGCAACAGGGGAACCGCCGGGTCCAGCCGCCCGCCCGCCGCCAGGATGCCGCCGCGAAAGGCCAGCGCCTCGCGCAGGGGCTCTTCCGCGTTCCACCATGTCGAGGGATCGGCGGCGGCATAGCGGGCGAAAAGCCGCGGCCGGGTGAACAGCGCATGCAGGACGAACAGGCCGCCCAGCGAATGGCCGAACAGGGTCAGGTCGCCAGCATCCAGCGGCAGGCGCCGCCCCAGCTCTGGCAAGAGCCGGCCGGCGATCATGTCCAGAAAGGCGTCCTGTCCGCCGGTGCGGCGGTCGCCGGGACCACGCGACCCCGGCCTGGGGGGCACGGGCTGCTTGCCGGGCGAGGTCAGGTCGAACCAGCGCCGGCCAAGGTCGAAACGGGTTTCGACCGGATACCCGATCCCGACCAGCGCCACCGGCGCATCGGGCGCCAGGGCTTCGCGCAGCTGCCACAGGATCGGAAAGGTCGCATTGCCGTCCAGCGCCAGGATGGCGGAATAGCCGCCTGGCGGCGCCGGGACCGGAGGCAGGCCAAGAAAGACGCGCCAGGGCGCCTCGGCCGGGCCAAGATCGAAATAGCTTGCCCGAGGGTGGACGATCCGCTCGGCCGGTTCCATGCCGCGCTGACGCGATTCCTGCGCCGGGGCCATGCGCGCCGCCATGGCGATCAGGGATGCCGCCAGCAGGCCGCGTCGGGAAAGGGAAATCTGCATCGCGCCTCCGGTCATCGGGGGCTGGCGGAAGCGGGCTGGCCCTTGCAGGCCATGAGGTAGCGGCAATGCCCGTTCGGCACAACCCCGCCGGCACGGCAGCCCCGCCGGCAGACCGGCGGGCGGCGGGACGATCCCGGCGCCGGCGCCCCGTCTGTTTCGGGTGCGGATCTCAGCCCTCATGCCCCATGATCAATGCCGCCGCGCTGGCGGATTTCTCGCCCGAGCCCTCGTCCACGGTCACCACCACCGACAGGCCCGGCTCCAGATATTCCGCCATCTCCTGTCCCGGGTCGATCGCGATGCGCACCGGCAGGCGCTGCGCCACCTTGGTGAAATTGCCGGTGGCATTCGACGAGGACAGCAGGCTGAACTCGGAGGCGGTGGCCGGCGAAAACGCCTCGACCCGGCCGGTAAAGACGCGGTGCTGCATCGCATCGACGGCAAAGCTGGCGCGATCGCCGATGCGCACGCCATGCAGCTCGGTTTCGCGGAAATTGGCGATCACCCAGACCTCGGGGCCGACATGGCTGACCAGGGCCGTGCCTGCGGTGACATATTGGCCGGCGCGGACGCCGACCTGCCCCAGCCGGCCGTCCGAGGGCGCGCGGATCACCGTATTGTCCAGGTCGATCCGGGCCAGCTCCACCGCTGCCCTGGCCGAGGCGATCTCGGCCCGGCGGGCGGCCAGCCCGGCCTCGGCGCCGTTGACATTCTCACGCGCGACCGCGATGGCGCTTTCGGCCTGGGTGACCGCCGCCTCGGCCTGGCGCAGGGCCAGTTCCGACTGGTCGGCCGAGCTTTGCGCCGTCACCCCGCGCAATTGCAGGGCCTGCGCGCGATCCCAGGTCGATTTCGCCGTGTCCCGCGCCGCCTGGGCCGCCGTCAGCGCGGCCTGGGTCGATTGCAGGCTGGCCTGGGCGGAATGGACGCTCTGGTTCTGGATCTCCAGCGCCGCCTCGGCCCCTCGCAGGGCGGCCTGGGCCTGCGCCAGCTTCTGGCGATATTGGCGGTCGTCGATGCGGGCGATCACCTGCCCATGGGTGACGGGCTGGAAATCCTGCACCTCGACCGCCGCGACATAGCCCGAAAGCTGCGGCGCGATGGTGGTCAGCCGGCCGCGGACATAGGCATTCTCGGTCTGGGGATGGGCGGGACGGAAAGGCGGCAGATGCCAGGCGTAAAGCACGATCAGCAGGCCGGTCAGGCCGGCCGCCAGGGCGATCAGCGTCGGGATCAGGTGGTTTTTGGTCATGTCTCGGGCTCGGAACGGGTTCGGGAACCGGCGGATGGCAGCGCGATCCGTGCCGCCAGCCAGTCGCGAAACAGGTGCAGCAACAGGGCGCAGAGCGCCGCCGCCGCAATCAGGAAGGTCAGGAAATAGGCGTCGTTATAGGCCATCACATAGGCTTGCGCGCTGGCGTCCTGCGCGATCTGCGCCACCGCCTGCGCCTGGCGCTGCGCGGCATCGGCGATCTGCGGCGCCAGCGCCGCGCTGCGCCGCGCGATCTCGGCCGCGGTCTGCGGATCCACGGCGGTCAGTTCTTCGCGCAGCACCTGCAGGTGCAGGGCCTGGCGGTGGTTGATCAGGGTCGAGAACAGGCCAGATCCCATCGCCCCGCCCAGCGATTGCGTGGACAGAAAGACGATGACGAAGGACAGGATATAGTTCGGCCCGCGCGCCAGCGCCGACAGCAGCCCGCGCATCATCGCCGGCGCCAGGAAGAACGAGCCGGCAAAGGCGATCATCGCCTGGCTCAGCATCATCTGCTCCGGCCGCGTGTCGGTGGTCGCATGGCTGTCCATGAAGGCGCCGGCGGCGATCAGCACCAGCGCGACGACATGGAACATCGGCACCCGCTCGGGCTTCATGAAGGGGATCAGCGCCAGCCCGCCCAGCACCGTCGCGACCGAGATCAGCGCGAACAGCGGCACCAGCTGGCCCTGGGTCACGCCCAGCACCTGGAACATGCGCGGCGCGCCCGCGCTTTGCTCGGACAGCACCAGCCGAAAGATCAGCAGCGTCGCGGTCAGGTGGACCATGGCCGGGCTGGCCAGCCAGCGGATGTCCAGAAGCGGGGCCTGGCGATGCAGCTCGATCACCACGGCCAGGGTCAACGCCAGGATCGACAGCGCCAGCACCCAGCCCAGCCAGGCGACATCGGTCCACCAAAGGATCGAGCCCATGACGAAGCCGACCGTCAGCCCGCCGAAGCCGGTGGCGATCAGCAGCCAGCTGACCAGGTCCATGGCGGCGATCACCTTGACCCGCGGCTGCGAGGTCAGCGGCAGGGCATAGACCAGCCCCAGCGAAACCATAGCCAGGCCCAGCGCCATGAAATGCAGCCCGTCCCAGCCATGATCGGCCATCAATGCGGGCGAGATGACCCGGGCCAGCATCGGGCCGGCGGCAATCGTCGCCAGCACCATGGGCAGGGCCAGCCGCATCTTCCATGCCGGCGGCAGCGGCTCCAGCATATACATGAAGCACAGCGTCGACAGCGGGGCCGAGGCCATGCCGGCAAAGACCTGCACCGTCACCGCCGAACGCAGGTCGGATATGGCAAAGGCCGCCAGCGAGACCGCCAGATAGACCAGGATCGCCACCTCGGCAAAGCGGCGCAGGCCGAACTGCGTCCGAATCTTGATCAGCAGCAGCGGCATCGAGGCGCGCGGGATCATGAAGGCGGCCATCAGCCAGGTCGCCTGCGTGGTCGTGGCGCCCAGGTCTCCGGCGATTTGCGGGATATTGGTGCTGACGAATCCCTGCGCCAGCCCCTGCGTCAGGCCGATGGTGACCGAGGCCCCGGCATAACCCAGGGCGACCGGCCAGGACATCGGCGCGAAAGCCGGCGCGGCGGGCTGGACCGGGACTTGGGTCGGCGCGGGGGTCGGAATCGGCGCGTTCGGCGCGGTTCGGGCTTCGCTCATGCCTTGCCCAGCCGCTCGGCATTCTGCGCCATCTGCGCCAGCGTGCGGCGCGTCACCGCCAGATCCTCCGGGGCAATGCCCTCGGCCAGGACGGCATCGACTTCGGCCCGAAAGCCCAGCAGCGGCTCGATACGGGCGGCTTCGGTCAGATAGACGGCATGCTTGCGCCCATCCTCGGGGATCGGGCGGCGCTCGGCCAGGCCCTGGCTTTCCAGCGCGTCCAGCAGGCGTTTCAGCGTCGGGGTCTCGATGCCCAGCATCGCGGCCAGCTCGGCCTGGCTGGCACCTTCGTGACGCCCGATCGTGGTCAGAAGCCGGGCGCGGGCAAAGGTCAGCCCATGCCGTTCGACGCGGCTTTCAAAGGCGGCGCGCAGCGCCCGGGTCAATTCGATCAGCGTTTCCACAAGCGTAAAGGGACGGTCCGGCATGGCAATCGCATCGGTCATTGTCAGGAGATCATTAGCTAGCTAATAAACTCGGCAGCGATATTCAAGCCCCGCCGCATCGGGTCCGGCAGGGACGGGGCAGCCGCCGGCCCCGGCCTGTCCCGGCGGGATGTCCCTCTTGGGGGCGGTCGTGGGAAAAAGCCGGCCAGGCCGGCGCGAACCCGCACCCGCGCCGTCGCCGGGCCGCCGGGACCGAAAGGCGGTGCCCGCGACCCGGCAGGCCGGGTCAGTAGTCGCGTTCGTAAAACAGGCCGAGGGTGCTTTCGCCCTCGCTGTCCACCGAGCCGCGCGCGGTCAGGGTCTGCGAGACATCCAGGTTCAGGTTCAGCCTGGTCTTGCCGTCGCCGCCGACCTGCACATCGGTATAGACGTTTTCGGACAGGTATTTCCCCGCCCGGAGCGAAACATTCCCGTCATCGTCGGTCGCCAGGTCCAGATCGTCCAGCCCGGTCGAGGCGCGCAGCCGCCCCACGATCCCCTCGCCGCCGCGCCCGGCCAGGGTCGCCACCGCGCTGGCCAGCTGAGCGGCCTGAAGCGCGCTGATATTGTCGAGGCCGCGGCCGAAAAGCAGTTGCGACAGCACCTCTTCCTGCGGCATCTCGGGCGAGGATTCAAAGGTGATCTCGGGGTCCTGCGCCTCGCCGTCGATGATGATGCGGGTGGTGATCTCGTCCTGGACCGTCTCGGCCACCAGCCGGATCACCGGGATCAGGCTGCCCTGCAACTCGATCAGGCCCTCGGTCATGTCGAAACGCTTGCCCAGCAGATCGACCCGGCCGCGGATCAGTTCCAACTGGCCGATGGGAATCGGCTGGCGGGCATTGCCGGTCAGGCGCAATTCGCCGCCCAGTTCGGCATCGACGCCGCGGCCGCGGACGAAAACCTGGGAAGGGGCCGAAATCACCAGGTCGAACCGGGCCGGATTGGCCGGCGGCGTTGCCGGCGGCGCCGCCATTCCGGCCTCGCGCGAGGCTTCGCTGGGATATTCCAGCAAGCCGGCCTTGGCGCGGGTCTGCCGCTGCGGGGGCCGTTCGGAACGGTGGATGATGTCCGGGATCGCCTTGGCGCCGCCCAGGCCGGTCGAAGGGATGCGCAGCTCGGTATGGCCGATATCTATGCGGCCCGAGACCAGCGGCCCCTGCCCCAGCATGCCGGCGACGTTGATCGCACCGTTCACCCGCGTCTCGTAGAGGTTGGGATCGCGCAGCACCACGTCCGACAGCCGCACGTCCAGGTTCATCTGCCGGTCCCCCACCAGGCTGACCGGGCCGCCCACGGCGATGGTGCCGCCGGCATCGACGGCGCCGCGGACATCGACCGCGATGCGGCCGGCGTCGAAATCGGCATTGGCGTTCAGGTTGCTGACAGCCAGGCCGAAGCGCGGCTCGGCCAGCCGGCCATTGCTCAGCGCCACCCGGCCCGACAGCGATTCCAGCGCCGGCGGCCCGTTCAGGCGCAGATCGAAGCTCAGCGGCCCCTCGACCGAACGAGTGCGCAAGAAGGGATTGGCGGCGGCGGCATTGCTGCTGCCGCTGACCGCGATATCGGCGGTGGAAAGGTCCGTCGCGGCCGCGCCGGTCACCCGCGCCTGGGTATTTCCGGGACCCGTCGCGGTCAGGTTCACGTCATAGACGCTGCCGGTGTTGCGGATGCTGCCCGCCACCGTGGCCGGGCCGGGAAAGCCCGGCACCACCAGGCCCAGGTCGTTCAGCCGCGCGTCGAGGTTCAGCCCCTCGGTCGGGCTGCCGTCGCCGGTGACGCTGAACTGGCCATTGCCGGCGCGCAGCCGGCTGACGGTCAGGCTGCCGTCCGGGCGCTGCGCAGCGGCCAGGTCGAAGCTGGTCTGGCCCGCCAGCACCGCATCGGCCTGGCTGTTGCCGACGCCCAGCCCGCTGGCCTGGCCGCTGGCGGTGATCTGCCGGCCGCCGCCCTCCTGGTCCACCACATGGCCCGAGGCGCTGACCGCGCCGCGAAAGCCGCGGCCCAGAAAGCGCAGGTCGTCGGCGCGCAGGGTGGCGGTCAGGTCGGTGGCGCCCTGGCCCAGCCGGCCCTCGGCGCCGATGTTCAGGCGCGGGTTCTCGACCGTCGCGGTCTCGATGGAAAAGACGCCGTTGCGTTCCACCCCGTGCAGCGCCAGCCGGGTTTCGCCCGCCAGCGCGCCATCGACCTGGGCCTGGCCAAAGGACAGGTCGGTGCCGGTGCCGGTCACATCCAGCTGCCGCGCGCCCGAGCCGTCGTCCTTGAAGCTGCCCTGCGCCGCCAGCGCACCGCGCCAGCCGCGGCCAAAGCTGGCCAGCGACCGGATATCGACCCGGCCCTGCATGTCAGTGCCGTTGGGCGCGATGCGCCCCTGGGCCGTGGCCAGCATCTGGTCGTTGGTCAGGTCGAAATCATGCACGGTGATCTCGTCGCCGCGCTGTTCGGCCGAAAGCCGCAGGTCGGTCACGCCGGTCAGCGCCCCGTCCACGTCCTGCTGGCCCAGGCGCAGCTCGGTGCCCTGCCCGGTCAGCTCGATGCGGCGGGTGCCGTCCTGTTCCACCGCCATCGCCTCGGCGGTCAGCCCGCCCGAGAAGCCGCGGCCCAGAACCGCAAGGTCGGGCATGGACAGGTTCAGCGTCGCATCCATCGCGCCGGGCGCAAAGCTGCCGCGGCCCTGGGCGTCAAGCTGCGGGTTGGTCAGCCGCAGCCTCTGCACTTCGAAGCCGTCCTGCGCCTGCGCCGCCTCGACCAGCAGGTCGGTTTCGCCTTGCAATGCTCCGTCCAGTTCGGCGATGCCGATGACCAGGTCCTGCGCCGCGCCGGTCAGCGCGACCTTGCGCGCGCCGGCCGCGCCGGTCACCCGCGCCTCGGAGCGGACGCTGCCCGACATGGCCGGATCGGCAACCGACAGGTCCGGCATCTCGATGGTCGCGGTCAGGGTGCTGGAATAGCTGTCCAGCCGCCCCTGAGCCTCGGCCGTCAGGTTGCGCGCATTGACCGTCAGCTTGCGCAGGTTGATGCCCGTTCTGTCGCGCCGGGCGCTCAGCTCGATGCGCGACTGGCCGGCCAGCATGCGGTCGGCATGTTCCTGGCCGATGCGGATATCGTTGCCCAGCACCTGGGCCTCGACGTCGAAACCCTTGCCCAGCAGTGCGTAGCGGCCCTTGATATGGGCATCGGCACTGCCGCCCAACTGACGCCCGGCCAGGGTCGAAAAGCGCCCGACATCGCGGTGCTGCGCGGTGATGTCGCCCGACAGCGTGATGCCCGAACGCAGGCCCGAGACGGTGGTCTCGCCCTTGAAGCCGAAATCCTCGCCATTGATGTTCATGCCCCAGAGCCGCAGGGCATTGCCGGGGGCAAAGGCAAAGTTCAGCCCGCCGTTCAGCACCCGGCCCAGGGCCTGGGCCAGGCCCGGATCGGTCGGCGCCAGGTCGTCCATGCCAAATGCGACCCAGCCGCGCACCTCTTCCAGCGCCTGTTCCGAGGTCAGGGCGATGCGCCCGCGCCCGTCCAGCCGCAGTTCCGACAGGGCGATGTCATCGCGGAGGATGTCGCCCACCACGCCCTTGAGCACCCAGCCCGATCCCCGGGCGGCGTCGTAATCCAGCCGCAGGCTGCCCGAGCGCACCGTGGTCGGCCGGTCGGCCCAGGGCAACAGCACGGGCAATTGCGCCGCCCCGGCATCCTGGCCCAGCAGCAGCGTCAGATGCGCGCTTTCCGGCGCGCCCCGGCCGGTCGTGGCCAGGTTGCCGTCCAGCCGCAGCGCCTCGGTCGCCAGTTGCAGCGAGGGGATGACGAGCCGGCCGTCCTGGCCGCGCCAGCCCTCGGCCAGGAACCGGGACTGGGTGCCGAAAAAGGCGCGGTGCTGCGGCGGCGCCAATGCGGCGACATCACCGCCCAGTTCGGCACGAAAGGCGGTGCCCGGCACACCCTCGCGCTCGGCCGCATCGACCGAGACGGTGCCGGTGACGCGCGGCTGTCCGTCGGTTGCCAAGCTGAGATCGGCCGCGAAATCGCTCAGCGGGCCTTCGCCCGCGATTTCCGCGGTCACGGCGGGACGGTCATAAAGCTTGACCGCGTTCACGAACAGCCCGTCGCGATCCTCGTCCAGCTTCAGCTTCAGGTTCAGGATCCGGGTTTCGTTGGAAAATCCCGCATCCAGCGCAAATTCGCCCCGCGGCCCGTCCACGCGGTTGATGGTCAGCTTCGTCGCGCCCTCGCCGCCCGCCAGGTTCATCGAGCCGTCGATGGAAATGACCGCTTCCTGCCCGATCACCGGCTGGCCCAGTTCCACCCGCCCCACGGAAATGCGGGCGATATTCACCCCCACCGGCAGCTGCGGCAGGGAAAACTCCTGCGCCTCGGCCTGCGGCGCGCTTTCGCCGGTGCCGGGCAGGCGCGGCAGGATGACCCGCTCGGCCGAAAGCTCGTCGATCTCGACCCGGCGGCTCAGCAGCGCCGAGCGGGTCCATTGCATGGCGCCGTTTTCCAGGGTGATCCATATGCCGTCATCGTCGGCAATGGTCATCCGGTCGAAGGTCGCGCGCGACGACAGCGCGCCGCGGAACCCCTCGATCACCACCTGGCGCCCGGCGCCGGACAGCTTTTCTTCCAGAAAGCGGGTGATGAAGCCGCGGTCGTCCTCGACCTCTTGCGAGATTTCGGCGGCGTCGTCCTGTGCCAGCACCGCCAGCGGAACGATCAGCGCCAGGCAAAGGCCAAAGAGGATACGATAAGCCAGATCACGCATCAGAACGCCTGCCCCAGACCGATATAGACCTGCACCCCGCCGTCATCGTCGCTGTCGCCGCCCCCGACCGGGGTAGCGATGTCGAAGCGCATGGGACCGATCGGGGTCTTGTAGCGGACGCCCGCGCCGGCGCCGGCCTGCCAGCCGCTGCCGCCGGAAAAGGCGCTTTCCTCCCATACCCGGCCGGCATCGGCGAAAAGCGCAAGGCCGATCTTTTCGCGTATCTGGATCCGGGCCTCGGCGGTCAGGGTCACGATGGACATGCCGCCCGTGCGCACCGGGTCGCCGTCCGTGCCCTCGATCACCTCGACACCCAGCGATTCATAGGAATGGCCGCGCACCGTGCCGCCGCCACCCGACCAGAACAGATAGTCGCGCGGCGTTTCCTCGATCTCGGGGCCGATCACGGTGCCCAGCCGCGCCCGGCCCGCCAGGGTAAAGCGGTCGTCGGTGCCGAAACTGTAATAGGCACGCCCCTCGGCCAGGATCTGCGCGCCCGAGCCGGTCTCGTCCTGCAGGCCAACAAAGGGGGTGACGGCGCCGGACAGCCAATAGCCGCGCTTGGCGTCGTTCGGCTCGTCCCGCTTGTCCCAGATGACCGAGCCCGGCAGGGCGATCAGCCGGAAATCGGTGCGGCCGCTGTCGTCATCGACGCGCAAGGCGCGATATTGCAGGCCGATATCGGCGGTCAACTCGTCGCTGGGGATCCAGGTAAAGCCCAGGCCGACGGTGGCCGACTTGAGGTCGTAATCCTCTTCCTGCTGGTTTTCGGCCTCGGCCAGCACATAGCCGGTGGTGTCGGCGGTGATGGTCGCCGGCCGGTCGATGCGCATTCCCAGGCTGTAGTCGCGCCCGGTATCGCCGCCGATATCCGAAACGCTGGCATCGACGCGCAGCCGCTCGCCGCCGCGAAACAGGTTGCGGTTGATCCAGTATCCGGTCAGCGACAGCCCGTCCGTATTGGAATATTCAAAGCCCGCGCCCAGCCGGCGCAGCTTTTGTTCCGTGACCAACAGGTCCACGTCCAGCGTATCGCCGGGGCCGATCCCGTCCGCCTCGGTCAGGGTGATGGCCGAGAACACGCCCGAACGGCGCAGGCGCTTGCGCACATCCTCCAGCTTTTCCGGGTCGAACCGCTCTCCCTCGGGAAAGCCTGCGATCTTGCGCAGCCGGCGCTCGCTCAGCCGCTGCTGGCCGCGCACGGTCAGCTTGCCAAAGCGCAGCCGCGGTCCCGGCGCCAGCCGGATGCGGCTGTCGACCAGGTTGGTGGCGTGATCGGCGACGATGTCGGTCCCGGCCACTTCGGCCTTGGCATGGCCGACATCGCGCCAGCCCTCGACGGCCGCCAAGGCCGCCGACTTCATCTCGCCGGTGCGGGCAATCTCTCCGCGGCGATAGTCGCTCGGCAGGTCCGTCCCCGGCGCCACCGGCGCGATCTCGGCCCGGCTGTAGTGAAAGCGCGGCCCCGGCTGGACCGAGACGACGACCTTGCCCACCGTCTCGGGCGCGTCGAGCGGCGCGATGCTGGCCGCCTCGGTCCCGTCCAGCGTGATGTCGATAAGGCCGGAATAATATCCCTGGTCGTAGAGCACGCCCAGGATGCGGGCATAATCGCCGCGCGCGGCCGCCAGCATGTCCTGGCCCGTCACCCGCCCCTCGCTCTGCGCGCCGACCAGAAGCGAGGTTTGCCGGATCGCGGCAAGCAGGCCGTCATCTCCGCCCTCGACCTGGAAATCAAGATCGACGGGCGAGTTTTCATTGTCGTCCCCGCCGCCGAACCATCCCGATATGGGAGAGGACGAGGCCGAACCCGAAGACTGCGCCCATACCATCCCCGCACCGCATCCAAGCACGATTGCGGCAGCCGTCCCTGCCTTGATCCAGCTCTTCATTGCCTCACTGACCTGCTGTGGCGGTTTGCCCGGAGCATTGCAGGCCGCGGCCATAAAATCCAGCGCGCCTGCCCGGATTTTCGCGGTTTTCAGCGGATTGCGGCCAGACAGCCCTGCAGTGCGGCCATATCGTCACGGATCACGCCGATGGGCACCGCCTGCGGAATCCGCGGCATCAGCGGGTCCGACAGAAAGGCGCGTTCGAGAATATCGAACCGTTCGACGCAGGATCTGGCGACGCTGCCGGCCAGGAACATCCCCTCCAGCGGCATGAAGCGCAAGGCAAGTTCGCGGCAGAACAGGCCGAAAAGCCGGGCATAAAGGCGCAGCGTCTCTTCGGCGGCGGCATCGCCCTGGGCGGCGGCCGCCACGACGATCTCGGCACGGCCCGGCGGCTTGCCCCTGCGCAGGGCGTGCAGCCGCGCAAGGCCGCGGCCGGCGAAAAGCTCCTCGACCGAATCGATGGCGCGCGCGGGCTCGCCCAGGGCCGCGACCAGCGCGCCGGCGACCGAAAGCGGCAGGCGGCCGTGGCCCTCTTCGGATTCCAGGCAGGCGATGCCGCCGCCGGGCAGGACCTTGACCGCGCAGACGTTGAACCCGGTGCCGGCATTCACCACCAGCCGCTGGCCATTCGTCCGCATGTCCTGCGGCGGGTCGCGCAGAAAGCCCGCCGCCTCGCCGCGCAAGGCCGGCGTGGCATAGCCCAGGGCGATCAGGTCGTTGATCAGCCGCGCCTGCGGGGCGCCCGACAGCGCGCGCAGCCGCGCCTCGGAAAAGGTCCAGTCGCGATTGGTCAGCCGCGCCTCGTCGCCCCAGACCGGGCCGGCCACGGCCACGCAGACCGCCTCGACCGGCGGGCGGCCCTGCCGGGTCAGGAACTGCACCACCACATCGTCGAAGCTCGGGTGATCGTCGCCGCGAAACCGCGTCACCGTTTCGGGCAGGATCGCGCCGCCCCGCGCCAGCGCCATGCGCGCATTGGTGCCACCCACATCGGCCAACAGGATCGTCATGCTTCCCCCCATTATTTCCGGTCTTGTCTGCGGGCGCTTGTCTGCTGGCGCTTGCGCCGCCGGCTCCCAGGACCGTTCTAAGCACTTCGGCCGGCCGCTGCCAACGGCTGCCTTTGCGTCCGGGCCCGTGCCCGGCCGGGGCGGCGCGGCTTGGGTTTGCAGCCGCGGACGGGGAATGCTAAGGCCGCGCAGAGCAAAGGCGCGAGGGCCCCATGACCGATCACATCATCCGAGACATCGCCCTGGCCGATTTCGGCCGCAAGGAACTGGACATCGCCGAAACCGAAATGCCCGGCCTGATGGCGCTGCGCGCCGAATATGGCGCAGCCAAGCCCCTGGCCGGCGCCCGCATCGCCGGCAGCCTGCACATGACCGTCCAGACCGCCGTGCTGATCGAGACGCTGGTGGCGCTGGGGGCCGAGGTCCGCTGGGCGTCGTGCAACATCTTTTCGACCCAGGACCATGCCGCGGCGGCCATCGCGAAAGCCGGCATCCCGGTCTTTGCCGTCAAGGGCGAGACGCTGGCGGAATACTGGTCCTATACCGACCGCATCTTCCAGTTCGCGGAAGGCACGGCCAACATGATCCTGGACGATGGCGGCGACGCGACCATGTATGTGCTGCTGGGCGCGCGGGTCGAGGCGGGCGAGACCGGGCTGATCGAGGTGCCGACCAGCGAAGAGGAAGAGGCGCTGTTCGCCCAGATCCGCAAGCGCCTGGCCGAAACCCCCGGCTGGTTCACCCGCCAGCGCGACGCGATCCAGGGCGTTTCCGAGGAAACGACGACCGGCGTGCATCGGCTTTACGATCTGCACAAGCGGGGCCTGCTGCCCTTTCCGGCGATCAACGTGAACGACAGCGTCACCAAGTCGAAATTCGACAACAAATACGGCTGCAAGGAATCGCTGGTGGACGGCATCCGCCGCGCCACCGACGTGATGATGGCCGGCAAGGTCGCCGTGGTCTGCGGCTATGGCGACGTGGGCAAGGGCTCGGCCGCGTCCCTGCGCGGTGCCGGCGCCCGCGTGAAGGTGACCGAGGTCGATCCGATCTGCGCCCTGCAGGCCGCGATGGACGGGTTCGAGGTGGTGTTGCTGGAGGATGTCGTGGCCTGCGCCGACATCTTCATCACCACCACCGGCAATCGCGACGTCATCCGCATCGAGCATATGCGCGAGATGAAGGACATGGCCATCGTCGGCAATATCGGCCATTTCGACAATGAAATTCAGGTCGCCGCGCTGAAGAACCACAAATGGACCAATATCAAGGACCAGGTGGACATGATCGAGATGCCCTCGGGCAATCGCATCATCCTGCTGTCCGAGGGGCGGCTTCTGAACCTGGGCAACGCGACCGGCCATCCCAGCTTTGTCATGTCGGCCAGCTTCACCAACCAGGTGCTGGCACAGATCGAGCTCTGGACCAAGGGCGGCGACTATGCGCCGGGCGTCTATATCCTGCCCAAGGCGCTGGACGAAAAGGTCGCCCGCCTGCATCTGGACAAGATCGGCGTCAAGCTGACCACCCTGTCGCAGGAACAGGCAGCCTATATCGGCGTGACGCCCGAAGGGCCGTTCAAGTCCGACCATTACCGTTACTGACCAGGCAGGGCCCGTCCGGGCCCGTCCCTCCCCCATCACAACCGGCGGTGGAACGGGCCGAGCGGATCTCCTGCTGGCGGCCAGGAGGTTTCGCGTGGCATTTTCGGGCGGAAACCCCGTGCCGGCATGCGGTTTCGGTTGATATTTGGCGGCCTGCCGCTAGGCTTTGCCGGCATGAATCAATCCGGAAAGGGGGACGGAGCATGAGCAAGCGCGACGATCTGATCGCCAAATACGCCGCCGACATGAAGGAAAAGCTGGGCGTCTCGCCCGACATGGACCTGTTGACCAAGGTGGTCATCGGCTGTGGGCCTTCGATCTACAATGCCGATGCAGAGACCGTGGCCGGGTCCGACAAGACCGAGTTGGAGCGGATCAAGACGAATTACCTGATGAAGAAGCTCGGCCTGGCGGACGGTCCCGAACTGGCCGCCGCCATCGGCGAGGTGATCGCCAAATACGGCAGCTCGAACCGCAACAAATATCGTCCCGTCGTCTATTACATGCTTTGCGAACGGTTCGGCAAGCAATCGGTCTATGCCTGAATCCCGGCCACCGGCGCGGGATCGGCGGCTCGCCGGCGATCCCGCGCAAGGGTGATCGCGCCGGGCGCGACCGGGGCCGGAGCGACCGGGCCGGGCGCTGTCAGGCCAGCATCCGCTTGATCGCCGCCACATGCCCGGCGCCGGCCGCGCAGGCGTCGGCGGCCAGCGCCGCCGCCTCGTCCAGCAGGCTTTCGGGCGCCGCCAGCCGGTCGACCAGTCCCCAGGCCAGCGCCTCTTCGGCGGGGATCTTCTGGCCGGCCATCAGGATCATCTTGGCCCGCGCCGGCCCGACCAGCGCCCGCAGGCGCGGCGGATCGCTGAGCTGCGGCAGAAAGCCCAGGCGCATGACCGGATAAAAGATCCTGGCCCCCGGCACCGCCAGCCGCAGGTCGCAGGCCAGCACCATGCCCAGGGCGCCCCCCGCCGCCGCACCGTTCAGCGCCGCGATGGTCAGGCAGGGCATCGAGGCCACCCGCGAGGACAGCCGTTCCCATTCCGGCGACAGCGCCAGCCCCGCGCGGGCCTCGTCAAGATCGGCGCCGGCGGAAAACACCGTGCCCGCGCCGGTCAGGACGACGGCGCGCAGGTCGGGCCGGGCCGCGAGTTCATCGAAGGCGGCGGTCAGCTCGGCCAGCATGGCGCCCGTCAGCGAGTTTGCCCTGGCCGGGCGCGAGATGGTGACGCGGCCGATTCCGTCGGCGAATTCCCGTGCGATCATCATTCCCTCCTTGGACCCGCGCGCCGGCTGTGGCAAAAGCCGGATGGACGTTTCTTATGCAATTCTTGCCCGGAAGGTGTTATGAGATGAACCTGCGACTGACAAGCTCGGTCCTGGCACTGGCCGCGACCACCGGCTCGGCCCTGGCGGACGTGACCTCGGAACAGGTCTGGCAGTCCTGGATCGATTACTACCAGTCGCTTGGCTATACGGTCACCGAAGGCGGCCGCGACAAGGCCGGCGACACGCTGACGCTGACCGGCATCGCCATCAGCGGCGGCGCGGCGGACAGCAGGATCAGCCTTGATATTCCCTCGGTCACGCTGAGCGATACCGGCGACGGCAAGGTCCGCACGGTCTTTGCCGACCGGATGACCGGCGAGGCGCAGGGCACCGACCCGGACGGGGAAAGCTACAGCCTGCCTTTTGCCGTGGACATGCCCGGCAATGTCACCATGTCCTCGGGGGCGCCGCAGGACATGACGCATGAATTCGACTATCCGGTGGTGGATTTCACCCTGACGGCGCTGAAGACCGGGGACAAGGAAACCCCCTTGCCGATCAAGCTGGGCCTGGCCGCTTCCACCGGCAGCTTTCACGTCGTCCCCGGCGCTCCGGCCAGCTACGACTATGCGATGCGCTCGGGCAGGCTGAGCTTTTCCGGCCAGGTGGACAACGAAGAGGGCGAAAAGGTCGGCTTCGAGGGCGTCCTGAGCGATCTGGAAGCCAATGGAGAAATGTCGGTCCCCGGCGATGCCCGGATCGAAGACGACATGAACGCCGCATTGAAGGCCGGCCTTGCCACGAGCGGTGTGCTGAAATCGGGCACGCTGGTCGCCAGCTTCGACTTTTCCGGCAGCGACGAGACCGGGCAGCCGACCAGCGGCGCGGGCAAATATGACGGCAAGGGCTTCGATCTGGCCTATAGCCTGTCGCAGGACGGCATGGCCTATCAGGCCGGCTCGGACGCCGGCCGTTTCGAGCTGACCAGCAGCGACATGCCCTTCCCGATCAATTATGCGATCGAAAGCGGCAGCTTCGACATGCAGTTGCCGGTGATGAAATCGGATGAGCCGCAGCCCTTCAAGCTGGCCTATTCACTGTCCGGGCTGACGCTGGGCGACGCGATCTGGAACCTGTTCGACGCCCAGGGCCAGCTGCCGCGCGACCCCGCCTCGCTGGACCTGGACGTCACCGGGCTGATGCAGGTGGCAAAGGACCTGTTCGACCCGGCCCTGATGACGCCGCCCGAGGATTCCGCACCCGGCCAGGAAGAGGGCGGGCCCGAACAGACCGAGGCGGCAGAGCCCGAACCGCAACCCTTCGAGCCGGTCGAGGTCACCGTCAACCAGCTGGCCCTGGCCGCGCTTGGCGCCCAGGTGCACGCCCAGGGCATGCTCCGCGCCCCGCAAGGCGGCGGCATGACCACCCCGGTGGGCGAGATCAGCGCCAATTACGAAGGCGTGAACGGGCTGATCGACAAGCTGGGCGCCATGGGCCTGATCCCCGAGGACCGGATCATGGGCGTGCGCATGATGATGGCCATGTTCGCCAAGCCGGTGGCCGAGGGCGAGGACAAGCTGGAAACCAGGCTGGAGTTCAAGGAAGACGGCGCGATCTTTGCCAACGGCCAGCAGATCAGGTAATCCCCGCCGGCGCATGCCGGCCTCCGGATCGCATCGCGGGTGCCATGCGTTCTGCCCTGCCGTTTTTCAAGGTGATCTTTCATGTCCGAATTCCATCGACTCGAGGCTTTGACGCATCAGCTCCTGGCGGCGGCGCGAAAGGCGGGCGCCGACCAGGCCGATGCCGTGGCGCTGGATGCCTCGGCCGTCTCGGTCGACATGCGCGGCGGGCGCCTGGAACATGCCGAACGTGCCGAGGGGGTCGAGATCGGCCTGCGCGTGCTGGTCGGCGGGCGGCAGGCCTGCGTCTCGGGCTCGGATCGCTCGGACCGCACCATCGCCGAAATGGCCGCCCGCGCCGTGGCCATGGCACGCGAGGCGCCGGTCGATGACACGCTGGGCCTGGCCGAACCCGAACAGCTGGCCCGCGACACCGACAGCCGCCGGCTGGACCTTTACGATCCCGAACCGGAGCCCAGCCCCGAACGGCTGCAGGACCTGGCCCTGCGCGCCGAGGCCGCGGCGCTGGCGGTCGAAGGCGTCTCGACGATCGAATCCGCCAGCGCCAGCCATTCGCGGCGCCGCATGTGGCTGGCGGCGACGAACGGCTTTTCCGCCGGCTACGGGCGCAGCGGCCACAGCCTGTCCGCCGTCGCCATCACCGGCGAGGGCCTGGGGATGGAGCGCGACTGGGCCGGCGAAAGCCGCGTCCACGCCGCCGACCTGCCCGCCCCCGAAGAAATCGGCCGGCTGGCCGGCGAGCGCACCACCGCCCGGCGCGGCGCGCGCAAGCCCCCCACCGGCGCCTTTCCGATCCTTTACGACGAGCGCGTCGCCTCGGGGCTGATCGGCCATCTGGTCGCGGCGGTGAACGGCGCCTCGGTGGCGCGCGGCGCCAGCTGGCTGCGCGACGCGCTGGGGGAACAGGTGCTGCCCAGGGGATTCGGGCTGCGCGAGGACCCGCACCGGCCGCGCTATGGCTCCTCGCGCCCGTTCGACGGCGAAGGGCTGGCGACCGCGCCGCGGCTGATCGTGGCGGATGGGGTCTTGCAGGGCTGGACGCTGGACCTGGCCACCGCGCGCAAGCTGGGCATGGATTCGACCGCCAATGCCATGCGCGGCGCCGGCAGCCCGCCTTCGCCCGGCGTGACCAATCTGGAACTGAACCCCGGCGAAAGAACGCCCGAGGAGTTGATCCGCGACATGGGCCGCGGGCTGGTCGTGACCTCGATGCTGGGCGCCTCGATCAACGGCACGACCGGAGATTATTCGCGCGGCGCCGGCGGCTTCTGGGTGGAGAACGGCGAAATCGCCTATCCCGTCAATGAATGCACCATCGCAGGCAACCTGCGCGACATGCTGCTGCGGGTCACGGCGGCGAACGACCTGCCCGACTGGCGGGCGATGCGGGTGCCCAGCCTGCTGGTCGAAGGAATGACCGTTGCCGGGGCCTGAGGACGACCTTGCCCTGCTGGAACAGGCGGCGCGCGAGGCAGGAGAGATCGCGCTGCGCTATTGGCGGCACGATCCGCAGGTCTGGGACAAGGGCGGCGGCGCCGGGCCGGTGACCGAGGCCGACCTGGCCGTGAATGCGCATCTCGAGCGCCTGCTGCGCGGCGCCAGGCCCGATTACGGCTGGCTCAGCGAGGAAAGCCCCGACGATCCGGCGCGGCGCGAGGCCGGGCATTGCTTCATCATCGACCCGATCGACGGCACCCGGGCCTTTATCGACGGGCAAGAGGGCTTTTGCCATGCCCTGGCCATCGCGCGCGGCGACCGGGTGGTGGCGGGGATCGTGCATCTGCCGGCGCAGGGCACGACCTATGCCGCCTCGGCCGCGGGGCCGGCATTGCGCGACGGCCGGCCCATCGCCCCCTCGGTCCATGGTTTCGAGGGGGCGCAGGTGTTGACCGGAAAGCCGAGCCTCGACCCGGTGCATTGGCGCGGCGTCGCGCCGCCGTTCGGGCGCGGCTTTCGTCCCTCGCTGGCCTGGCGGCTGTGCCTGGTGGCCGAGGGGCGGTTCGACGCGACGCTGTCCACCCGCCCGGCCTGGGAATGGGACGTGGCGGCGGGCAGCCTGATCGCGACCCGCGCCGGCTGCGCGGCCAGCGACCTTTCCGGCGCGCCGATGCGCTTCAACGCCGCCCGGCCGCTGATCGACGGGTTGGTGGTGGCGGCACCGGCGCTGCACCGGCAGATGATCGCGGCAATGACCCCGCACCCGTCCGTGCCGGGCAGCGAACTTGATGGTCCGCCGCGCGGCGGCTAAGAAGAGAGCCGGGCCGGAACAGCTTCGGCCTGGTCCCGCAGACGACAGGGCGCGAACATGAGCCGTCTTCCCCCCGCGACCCGCGACCGGCTGGCCGACGAGATCACCTTTCACCCCGCCACCGCCGAGGCGCGGCTGCTGCGCGAGGCGCTGGGGCGCTTTGCCACCGGCGTGACCGTGGTGACCACCGCCGGCCCGCAGGGGCCGCTGGGCATGACGGTGAACAGCTTTTCCAGCGTCTCGCTGGAGCCGCCGCTGGTGCTGTGGTGCCCGGCGCGGAGCTCGACACGCCATGCGGCCTTCGTGCAGGCCGGGGCCTGGTCGGTGCATGTGCTGGGTTCGGAACAACTGGAGACCTGTCTGCGCTTTACCCGCGGCGGCCGGCAGTTCGCGGGGCTGGAGCCGGCGCTGACCCCCGAAGGCGTGCCGGTCATTGCCGGCGTCGCGGCACGTTTCGACTGCGCCGCCCAGGCCGCGCATGAGGCGGGCGACCATTCCGTGCTGATCGGGCGGGTGCTGCGGGTGACCGTGGCGGGGCCGGGCGACCATCCGCTGGTCTTTGCCGCCGGCCGCTTCGGCCAGTTCGAGCCAGACGACGCAGGCTAGCCGCCTTTGGCAAGCCCGGCCGGGGGCTTTGCCCCCACGGCTCGCGCGCCCCATGCGGGGCCCGCAAGCCGTTCCCCCAGGATATTTCGGCACGAAAGAACCGGGGTGGCGGTCAGCTGCCGTCCAGCGGCGGCAAGGGCTGCGAAAAGATGTCGTCGATCGCCGGCAGCGGCGCGGCGCTGGTGCGGATCGATCGGCCAGGCCCGGACAGGGTGGCGATCTGGCCGGCGAGCCGGGAGATGGCCTGCGATTGCGCCCGGGCGATGGCGGCGGGCCCCTGGCCGGCCAGCGGCACCGAGATGTCGAAGCCGCGCGCCTGGTTGCTGCCGCCGGCGCCCTCGTCGGCGACGAAATAGCGCCCGGCCAGGCGATAGATGCCGTCGGCCTGGGCCAGCGCCTTTTCGACCCGCACCTCCAGCCGCCGGCGCGGCGGCTCGGCCAGCGGCCAGGGTTCGGCGATCACCGTGGCGCCCGAGATATCCGAGATGCTGCGCGCCAGGGTCAGGGTGAAGGCGCGCTGCGGGTCGTCGGCCCAGAGCTGCCTGGTATTCGAGCGCACCGCGCCATCCGCGCCCTGCCAGCTGACCTCGTCGCCCGAGGCATATTCGGGCAGGGACACGTCCTTGAGTTCCGCGGTGCCAAGCCGATCCGCCACGCGCTTGCCCGCCACCGGCGGGTCGATCAGGTAGCGGGCGGTCTTTTCCCCGTTCGAGCAGGCGCCGAGCAGGGCAAGGCAGGCAACGGAAGCAAGGATCAGGCGCATCTTATCGTCCCAGGATAAAGGCTTGCGGATTGCGTTCTATGGTCCGCGCCAAGCTGCCGAAGGCATTGGCGGCGCGGCGCATCTCGCGCATCAGGTTGATCGTTTCGTTGTTGAAGCTGGAGCGGTCGCCATAGGCGGCGATCACCGCATCGGCCCGCGCCGCCAGGGCTTCCAGCCGCGCGGAAAGCTGCGGCAGGCGTTTCGCCGCCTCCGAGACGTCCTGCGCCGCCGTGCTGGCCGAGGCGAGCGCCTGGTTCAGGCTGCCCGCCGCATTGCCGTCGCGCAGGTCGTTGAGCAGGCCGGAGGCGGATTTCAGCGTCTCGGACAGGTTCCCGGGCAATTGCTCGGCATCCTCGGAGCCCAGGAGCGCGCGCACATCCCTGAGGATGCCCTCGGCCTCGGTGCCGATGGCGGCATAGTCCACCGCCTCGACCTTGGCGGCGGCGGCGTCGATCTGGTCCACCATCTGCGGCACGTCGGCGGCGGCCAGCTTGACCGCCTCGGCGGCGGCGGCGGCCTCGTCCACCATGCGGCGCAGCTGGCCGACGGCGCCGGATTCGCGCAATTGCGAGGAAACCTGGCGGATTTCGCCTGCCGCCGCCTGCGCATCCTGCAAGGTGCCGCGCAGGGCGCCGGGGATGGCGCGGGTATCCTCGCTGCTGGCAAGGGCGGTGATCGCGTTCATCATGTCGGTGACGGATTTCAGCGCCTCTTCCATCGGCAGCTCGCCGACGCGGGTCAGGAAGCCCTGGGCGGTTTCGCTGAAATCCGAGATCTCGCCGGGGGCCGAGGGGATGAGCGGATAGGGTTCGGCCCCGCGCTCCAGGCTTGCCGGGGCGGCGTCGGGGATCTCGACCAGCTCGACCTGCAGCGAACTGCCGAAGAAGCCCGCGCTGGCCAGGCGGGCGCGCAGGCCCGATTCGACCTGTTCGGCCAGGAAATCCAGGGCCTGTTCGGCGGTGGCATCCCCCGGCAGGCCAAGGCGCGCCGGCGCCAGGGCCAGCGTCACCTGCTGTTCGACGCGGTCCCGTCCCTGGGGGTCGGCGACGACCCGTGCCGACAGGTCGGTGACACGGCCGACGGTCAGGCCCATGAACTGGACATTGGCGCCGGTCTCCAGCCCCTTGACCGATTCGCCGATGCGCATGGTCAGGCGCAGCGCCGCGGATTCGTCGGAAAACAGGTTTCTGCGCGCCGTGGCCTCGTCGGGTTGCAGGGTGAAGACATGGCCGTTCTCGACCGGCTGGCCGCCCGAGGTCAGCGTGGCGAATTCCGCGCCGCCCTGCAGCACCGAGGCCAGCGAATTCACGTTCAGCGCCAGGCCGCGCGCACCCAGGGAAACCGAAAAGCCCGAAGTGTCCCAGAACACCGTGCTGCTGGTCAGCCGCTTGTCATGCGGCGCGGCGATGAAGACGTCGGCCAGCACGGTCTCGTCATCCTCGGCCAGCCGCAGGTTCTGCATCCGGCCGACCGGAAGGCCGCGGAACATGACCGGCGCGCCCTCGGTCATGCCGCGCGAACGCTCGGCGGAAAGCACGATCCAGGTGCCCTCTTCGCCGAAGCTGGTCAGCGGCGGCCTGTCGAGGCCGCGAAAGCGGGTCTGCGGCTCGTCCGGGCGATCGTCCCAATAGCCCTCGACAAAGGCGCCGGTCAGCACCGTGTCCAGGCGCGAGATGCCCTGGGCCGAGACCTGCGGCCGAACGATCCAGAACTGCGCCTCGTTGTCGATGAAGGGCGCCAGGTCCTTGTCCACGCGCATGTTCACCAGCACCTGCTGCAGGTCGTCGGTAAAGCGGACGGATTCGACCTTGCCCACGGTGATTTCCCGGAATTTCAACGCCGTTTCGCCGGGCGTGATGCCGGTCGCATCCTGGAAGGCGACCGAAATCAGCGTGCCGCGGCTGGCGATCATGTTCCAGCCCACCGCCAGCGTCACGATCAGCGCCGCAATGGGCACCAGCCAGACCAGCGGCAACCCGGCCCGCGCCGCGCGTGCGGCGGGCCTGCGGACAGGCTGGGCGGGTTGCGGGGCGGTGTCGTCGCCATTGCGCGGGGGCGAGGGCCTGTCCGTCATTCCTGGTCCTTGCGGCTGCGCAGCGGAAGGCCGCGCCAGATCAGTCTAGGGTCAAAGCTTTGCGCGGAAAGCATAGTGAAAGCAACCGATAGCGCAAAGGACACCGCCGCCGGGCCGGGATGGATCGACGCGACGAAGCCCAGCTGCACCAGGGCCGACAGGATCGCCACGATGAAAACGTCGATCATCGACCAGCGCCCGACGAATTCGACGAATTCATACAGATGCAGCCGCTTGTGGGCCGCGCGCACCGTTGCCGGGCGGCCGGCGACCAGGGCCAGCCAGCTGATGGCGACGAACTTGGCGATCGGCACCATGATCGAGGCCAGGAAGACGATCCCCGCCACGCCGTAATTGCCGTAATGCATCAGCTCGATCACGCCGCCGAGAATGGTGGATTCGCTGTTGCCGCGCAGCCCGCCGAAGGTCGAGGTCCTGAGCATCGGAAACAGGTTCGCCGGAATGTAGAAGATGAACCCGGCCGCCAGCCAAGCCCAGACCGCGTTCAGGCAGCGCCGGTCGGGCGGCACCAGGGCGCTGCCGCAGCGGCGGCAGGTGGTTTCGGTTTCGGGCCAGGCCCGGCCGCAGCTGCGGCAGCCGATCAGGCCGGCGCGATGCGCGGTCAGGATCGGCGCCTGGGGGCCGGTCCCGCTCATGCCTGCCTCTGGGGGGTGATTTCGCGCCCGTCGGTGGCCATGCCGGCATCCTCGATCGCATCCCAGATCGTGGCCGCGCTGGTAAAGGCGTTGCTGGCCGCATTGACCAGGATCAGGGCGCAAAACGCCCAGAAGGCCGGCCCAAGGCTGATATTGGCCAGCCCTGCGACCTTGACCAGCGCAATGGCCGTGCCGATGACGAATATCTCGGCCATGGACCAGGGCCGCAATGCCTCGGACAGGCGAAAGGCCGGCACGGCATGGGCAAAGGGCGCCCGTCCGCGCGACAGCGGCAGCAGCGTATAGACCAGCAGCAGCGCCCGCGCCACCGGCAGGCCGACGATCATGCCCAGCACCGCCACGGTCAGCGGGATCAGCGCGCCATGCGAAAAGGCCAGCGCCACCCCGAAAAGCGAGGTCTCGTTGCCGAAGCCCATGCGCGAGATTTCCAGGAAGGGAAAGAACACCGCCCCCACCATCAGCACCAGCGAGGTCAGCGACAGCGCGATGATCCGGGTAAAGGCGCCGGCGCGGGGACTGGCCAGCACCATGTTGCAGCGCAGGCAGCGCGCAGTCTCTCCCGGTTCCAGCTGACGCTCGACATGCAGCGCGTCGCAGCGCGGACAGGCGATCAGCCCCGCGCCGGTGGTCAGGTCGTATTCGCCTTCGGTCTGCATCGCGACAGAATATCTGCACCGGGGGCCGGCGCAAGATGCGCCGGTGACAAAGCGGTTCCGCCTGGCCGCGGCGCGACACGAATTTTCATCCGGCGCGACTGCCAGAGTTGCAACAGACAAATCAGGCATTAAAAGAACACTTGCCGCCTTGGATAGCCGCAGGGCGGCCCCTGCAAAGCGAAGGTGGACCATGAAGACCCTTGTCGCCCATGCCGATTACATGATCACGCTTCATGGCGGGACCAATGCCGATGCGGGACCGCTGGTCATCACCTTCGGCGGCCAGCCTTCCGGGCTCACGGCCTCTGGCTTTGGCACCGGCTGGTGCCTTGGCAAGGGTTGGGACACGATCTACGTCGCACAGCGGGCGGATACGCAATACCAGGATCTTCCTCTGGAAACCTTCGTCGGCGCAGTCGCCAAGGTGGTCGAGGGGCGCGATGTGGTCTGTTATGGATCCAGCCTCGGGGCCTATGCCGCGCTCTATTACGGCGGCGGCATCGACGCCCGGATCGTCGCCGCCGCCCCGATGCTGCCGGCATGGCCGCGCCTTAAACGCCCCAAGGACGCCATCCCGCTCAAACACCTGCCGCTGAACCAGGTGCCGCGCAGCCGGCACGCGCCGGTGCTGATCTACGACCCGACGCATCCAGATGACAGCATCATGGTCGAGCAGATGGTGCGCCCCCGCTATCCCGACGCGCGGACCATCACAGTCGAATTCGCCGGCCACACTGTCCTGCAGATGCTTGCCCGTGCCGGGGTGATCAGCCGGATCCTGACGCCGCTGATCCAGGAAGGCCGGATCGTCGAGTTCGAGTTGAACCTCGAGGACAATTCCATCTGGCATTTCCACAAGGGCCGCCACCTGATGCACGACGATCCCGACCAGGCGCGGCGTCACTTCGAGCGCAGCCTGGACATCGAGCCCTCGCGGCATGTGATCGGAAACCTGCTGTCATTGCTGCTGAGGCTTGGTGACATGCAAGCCGCGCAAGAGCTGCTGGATCGGGTGGCGGAAAGCGATCATCCCGATATGCGAATCCCGCCGTCGAACTTGGAACGCGCCCGCGCGGCGGGGCTCGACCTCGGCGGTCTGCAATAGGCGGATCGCCGGTGCCGTCGGGCTCCTGGACGGTGCGGCCGCGTCCCCGCGCCGCCGCCCGCCCCGGGACCGCGAATAAAGGCCGGACGGAAACCGGATGCCGTCCCGGCCGGGAAGGACGAGAGCCCGCTTCCGCTGACCGGGAGGAGCCGCAGGGAAATAGGCGGCATTTGAACCGTTAACTGGTATTTGGCCGCGCCTTGGCAAAGCTTTGGAACAGGCAGCGGAAAGGGAATGGTTCATGGCCGGGAACGGGGGCTGTGCCCCGATCATCGTCAAAAGGGTCCAGGGCGGCGGCGGCGGCGGTCATCACGGCGGCGCATGGAAGGTTGCCTATGCCGATTTCGTGACCGCGATGATGGCGTTTTTCCTGCTCATGTGGTTGCTGAACGCCACCACCGAAAAACAGCGGCAGGGATTGGCGGATTACTTCAACCCGACCCTGATCCAATCGACGCGCAGCGGCCATGACGGCCCCTTCGGCGGCGAGGTGCAGGACGCCTTGACCGATTCCGGCCAGGGCGCCGGCGCCTCGCGCGACAGCCTCGCCGCCCGCGAGGCGCAGGAGGCCGAGTTCGAGGATATGGCGCGCCATATCCAGGACCAGCTGACCGGAAGCGGGGCGGAATCCATGCAAAAGGTGAACCTGTTGCGCCATGTCGTGACCCGCATGACGGATGAAGGGCTGGTCATCGAGCTGACCGACCTGACCGATGCGCCGCTTTTCGTCGGGGACAGCGCCCAGCCGACCGCCGCGCTGCGGGAACTGGCCGGGATCCTGTCCGGCGTCCTGGGGCGGGTCAGGAACGGAATCGCCCTTTCCGGCCATGTCCGCGCCTATCCCGAAATGCTGATCCAGTCGCCGGTCTGGGCCTTGTCCGACGCACGCGCCCATACGTTGCGCAACCTGCTGGAAGGCGCGGGTTTCGACCGCAGGCGCATCCAGCGCGTCACCGCCTTTGCCGACCGGCGCAACCGCTCGGTCAACCCGATGGACCCGGACAACAATCGGATCGAGGTGATTTTATTGAGATGACCGGACCGGGCCGGGCGCCGTTAGGGGCATGTTAACCCCGGCCCGACAGACTGCAGCCAAGGACGACTCATACAGGGTGACAACAGCATGTCTATCTCATCTGCCCTCAGCGCCGGCGTGTCGGGACTGGCCGCCAATTCGGCGCGGCTGGCCAATATTTCGGACAATATCGCGAATTCCGGCACTTATGGCTACAAGCGGATGGAGACCAGCTTTGAAAGCATGGTGATCGGCCAGACCGGCGGCGGCGCCTATACCGCCGGCGGCGTACGGACCACCGCCAGCCGGGCGATCGATCAGCGCGGCAGCCTCGTCCCCGCCGATCACCCCCTGGACATCGCCGTTTCGGGCCGCGGCATGCTGCCGGTCGCCAGCTCGGCGGCGCTGGCATCGGATGCTGCGCCCGAACTGATCATGACCACCACCGGCTCGTTCCGCCCCGACGACCAGGGCTATCTGCGCACCAGTTCGGGGCTGGTGCTGATGGGCTGGCCGGCGAATGCGGACGGCACCATCCCCAGCCAGCCGCGCGATTCCGCGACGGGGCTGCAACCCATCATGGTCAATGCCAGCCAGACCATGGCCGATCCGACGACACGGATCAGCCTGCCCGTGAACCTGCCCGCCGACGATGCGATCGGCGGTGCGGCCGGGGACGCCTGGGAAATGGAGGTCGAATATTTCGGCAATCTGGGCAATTCCGAAAAAATGACGATCGTCTTCACGCCCGAGGTGACCGGCCCGCCCGGAACGCGATCGAACAGCTGGACAATGGACATCTTCGATTCCGCCATCATCGACGACCCGGCGACGCCGGCCGACGAATCCCTGATCGGCACCTACAGGCTGGAATTCGACGACAGCCAGGCTGCCGGCGGCACGCTCGCCGCGGTCACGACGATTTCGGGCGGTGCCTATGATCCGGCCACCGGCCTGCTGACCGTGCCCGGCGCAAACGGCCCGATGACCGTCGAACTGGGCCGATATGGCGACAGCCAGGGGATCACCCAGCTCAGCGCAAGCTTCTCGCCCGCCAATGTCACCAGGAACGGTTCCCCGGTCGGCAACCTGACCGCGCTCGAACTCGACGAGAACGGCTATCTCCAGGCCACCTATGACACCGGATTCACCCGCATCCTGTATCAGGTGCCGCTGGTGGACGTGCCCAATCCCAACGGCCTGGTGGCGATGGACAACCAGACCTACAAGGTCTCGCCCGGGTCCGGCGCCTTCTATCTTTGGGACGCCGGCGATGGGCCCACCGGCGCCATCGCCGGCTATGCGCGCGAATCCTCGACCACCGATGTCGCGGCCGAGCTGACCGATCTGATCCAGACCCAGCGCGCCTATACCTCGAATGCCAAGGTCATCCAGACCGTCGACGAAATGCTGCAGGAAACCGCCAATCTCAAGCGATGACACCATCCGGACGCCGCTGACCCCGCCGCGCGCGCCGCAAATATCGGAGCCCGTCCATGAGCCTTTCCTCCGCCATCTCCAATGCCGTTTCCGGCCTGAGCGCGGTTTCCCGCGGCACCGAGCTGGTATCGGCCAATATCGCGAACGCGCTGACACCCGGCTATGCGCGGCGGGAACTCGACCTGTCCTCGCATCCGTCGCAGGGCGGCATCAATGTCCAGGGCGTCAGCCGCGCGATCTCGGCCGGCCTGCTGGCCGACAACAGGCTGGCCATGGCCGATCTTGGCTCATCCGAGACGATGGCGGCATTCCACGCCGCGATGGAGCAAGCCTTCGGCACGGGAACCGAGACATATTCCCTGGGGACAAGCCTGACGGATCTTGAAGCTGCCCTGACCGGCGCCGCGGCCCGCCCGGACAGTGAAATACAACTGTCGGCCGTCCTGAACGCAGCCACGGCACTGGCCGGGAAAATCAACGAGATATCGGATCAGATCCAGGCCGAGCGGAACAAGGCCGATCAGGCGATCGAACAGGATGTCCTGCGACTGAATGCCGGGCTGGAACAGGTGGCGAAACTGAACGCCCAGATCGTCACCCTGTCCGCGCAAGGCGGGGATGCGTCTTCGCTGATCGACCTGCGCCAGGCGGCCATCGACGATATCTCGGACATCCTGCCGGTCAGCGAGGTGCCGCGCGAAAACGGCCGGGTTGCCCTGTTCACCCCCGACGGAGCCATCCTGCTGGACGGCACCGAACCAGCCAGGATCGGGTTCAGCCCGACCCCCGGCATCACCGCCGGTTCCACCCTGGCGAATGGCGGCCTGTCCACGCTGACCTTCAACGGCAAGCCCCTTACCGCCGCGCAGCAATCCATGCTGGACGGCGGCAGCCTGGGCGCGCATTTCGCGATACGCGACCAGATCGCCCCCGGCTACCAGCAGCAGATCGACGCCTTCGCCCATGAGTTATACCGGCGCCTGTCGGACCCTGCGGTCGATCCTTCGTTGGGGGCGGGGATGCCCGGCCTCTTCACCGACGCCCAGGGGGCGTTCGATCCCGCCGACGAGACTGGCTTCGCCGGCCGGATCACGGTAAATTCGCTGGTGGATCCGGATGCAGGCGGGAATTTGTGGCGCATCCGGGCCGGGCTCGATGCATCCGGGCCCGGCAATGCCGGGGAAAGCGCATTGCTCAGCCGCCTGGGCGATGCCCTCTCAGCCATGCAAAGCCCGGCTTCGGCAAGCTTGTCCGCCGCCCCGCGCAGCCTGCAGACGCTTACCTCCGAACTCTCTTCTTTCGCCGCGACGAACCGGCTTCGCGCCGAAGCCGAAGCCCTGAAAAGCAGTGCGCATCAATCCGGCATCCAGGCCGCGCTTTTGGCGCAGGGGGTAGATACCGACCGGGAAATGGAAAACCTGCTGGCCCTGGAACGCGCCTATGCCGCGAATGCCCGGGTTTTTCAGGCCGCGAACGATATGCTCGACTCGATCCTGGGGCTGACATGACATCTTTTCATTCTATCGGCGATCTTGCCCGCTCCTATCAGCTCAGGCTGGGTCAGCAGCAGCTGAAACTCCGGCTGGAACAACTGTCCCAGGAAATGACGACCGGCATCCGGGCAGATATTCCCAAGGCCGTCGGCGGGGATGTATCTGGCATTTCATATATCGAGTCGCAGCTCAAAATGCTGGCCGCATTCCAGCAAAATGCATCAGAGGCGCAGGGCCGGCTTGCCGCAATGCAGGCCGTCCTTGGACAGGTCCAATCGGTCACCGACGATCTCGGGCCCGGGCTTCTGGGTGAAACGGGCACCCTGGACGAAGGCGGCCTCAGATCGCGCATCGACGAGATCGCGCGGGATTTCCGATCGCTGTTCGATGCGCTGAACACCAACATCGGCGGCCGGTATCTGTTTTCGGGCAGCAGAACCGATGCGGCACCGCTTGGGGATTTCGACGATATGCTTGCCGCGCTGGACGCCGCCGTCGCCGGAGCCACCTCGGCGGCGGATATTGCCGCGAATATCGACGCATGGTTCGACGCCCCGCCGGGGACGGGGGGCTTTGCCGATACCGTTTACCAGGGCGACGACAGCGGCAGCACGCAGCTGGCCGTATCGCCCGATCGCAGCATCGACAGCGATCTGACGGCGAACTCTGCCGGATTGCGCGATATGATGAAGGGCATGGCCATCATCGCCCATGCCGCCGAAGCAGGCGCGGCGATAGATGCCGAGACCTTGCGCAACCTGCTTGCCGAAGCGGGAACACGGCTGGTCCGGGGAAGCGCCGGACTGACCGAGGCCCGCGCGCAGCTGGGATATCAGCAGGCGATCGTCACCCAGGCACAGGCCAGGAACGCGGCCGAAACGACGGCGCTTTCGACCGCGCGCATTGATCTGGTCGGCAGCGATCCGTTTGAAACCGTCACCGCGCTACAGGAAACCGAAACAAGAGTTCAAAGCCTGTATACGCTGACGGCCCGTTTGGCCGGCCTGAGCCTGACGGATTACCTGTCATGAGATTCCTCTGCCTTCTCGTGATCCTGTTCGGCCTTGCCCAGCCGGGCTTCACCGCGCCGGTCCGCATCAAGGACCTTGCCAATGTCGACGGCGTCCGGGGCAATGATCTGGTCGGCTATGGTCTTGTCGTCGGCCTGCATGGATCGGGCGACAGCCTGCGGAATTCGCCCTTTACCGAGGAAATCATGGCCGGCTTGCTTGAACGGCTGGGCGTGAACGTCATCGAGGACGCCTTCCGGCCCAAGAATGTCGCCGCGGTGATCGTCACCGCGGCATTGCCGCCATTCGCGCGGGCCGGATCACAGATCGACGTCAACGTCTCTGCCATCGGCGATGCGAAAAGCCTGTTGGGCGGCACGTTGGTGATGACGCCGCTGAATGCCGCCGACGGGGAAATCTATGCCGTTGCCCAAGGCTCGGTGCTGGCGGGCGGGGCCGAGGCTTCGGGCATGGCTGCCTCGGTCGTGCAGGGGGTTCCGACGACCGGCACGATTCCCTCGGGCGCCAGGGTGGAGCGCGAGGTCGCATTCGACTTTTCGCAAATGACCAATCTGCGCCTGGCGCTGCGAACCCCCGATTTCACCACCGCCGCCCGCGTCGAGGCCGCGATCAACCGCAAGCTTGGCCGCGGGGTCGCCGAACTCGTCGATTCGGGCACGATCGCGATAGATTCCACCGTGCTGGGCAAGGTGAATCCGGCGCGGCTCATGGTCCAGATCGAAAACATCGCCGTCGAACCCGAGGCGACCGCAAGGGTGGTCGTCGACCATAAATCCGGCACCATCGTCATGGGCGAAAATGTCCGCATCTCTCGCGTCGCGGTTTCGCAAGGCAACCTGACCCTGCGGGTCCGCGAAACCCCCGTCGTATCGCAACCCAACCCCTTTGCCGCCGGAGAATCCGTCGTCCTGCCCCGAACCCAGGCCGAGATCACCCAGGAACCGGGGATCGGCTTTGCCGAGGTTGTCGGCGAATCGTCCCTGTCCGATGTGGTGGCGGGCCTGAACGCCCTGGGCATCCGGCCGCGCGACATGATCGACATTCTCAAGGCCGTCCACGCCGCCGGGGCATTGCATGCCGAGTTCATCGTCAATTGACGCCGGCTCATTCCCTGCCGGCGGTCGCCACGACGGGGCGGCCCGGCCAATTCTTTGCCTGCGTCGCCGGGCAGGCTGCGCGCCGCAACCTGCGCCGGCCGCCACGCGGTTGCGACGCGGCCTGCGTCTCAGACGATGGGCACGAACTCTCCGGCCTGATGGTCGTATTGTTCAAGCACCCCTTCGCCGATATCGTGCAGCACCCCGTGCAGGGACAGATCCCCGGATTCGACCGCGGTCCTCACGAAGGGAAAGGTCATCAGGTTTTCAAGAGAGACAAGCACCGCCTGCCGCTCAAGCGCGCGGATCTGCTGTTCCGGCGGAAGGGTGGTCACGCGCTCATATCCCGGGCGCAGAATGTCCATCCAGCGGCCCACGAAGCTGGTCTTTTCCTCCAGCTCCGGCGCATGGCCGGAACACATGGCATGGCAGCCCTGCACGCCGCCGCAATTGGTGTGCCCGACGACCACCACATGCGCGACCTTGAGCGTGTTCACCGCATATTCGACCGCGGCCGAGGTGCCGTGCTGCTCGCCGTCCGGCGCATAGGGCGGCACCAGGTTGGCGATGTTGCGATGGATGAAGAACTCGCCGGTATCGGCCCCGAAGATCGAGGTCACATGCACCCGCGAATCGCAGCAGGCGATGACCATGGCGCGGGGATGCTGGCCGTCTTCGGCCAGGCGGCGATACCAGACCCGGTTCTCGACAAAGGCGGTTGCGCGCCAGCCATGATAGCGCTGGACCAGATATTGCGGCAATGGACGGGCTTCTTTCATCGCTTTCCCTCTACCGTTCGGGGCTGTGATAGCGGCTTGACCGATAAAATTCGAGTGGTTTGGCGCGCGCCGCATAACCTTTTCTTGACGGCTCCATGCCAGTTTCCGGCATGGCGCGACAGGTCCGGGATGGGAGCAGGGATGACCGAGATTGCAGTTCTGGCCGTGAATGAAACCGTTCGGATCGACACGCGCAGGCTTGAGCAGATCGTTCACGAACTGGGCGAAACCACGGCCGAGCAGGTCATCGGCGCCGCGCTGGAACAGCTGGCCCTGGCGCTGCGCCGGACCCTGGCCGCGGCCGTCCGGGACGATCCCGGCGCCATCGCGGCCAATGCCGACCAGTTGTCGCGGCTGGCCTGGCAGGTCGGGCTGGTTTCGCTGGCCGGCGTGGCCATTGATGTCGGCGCCTGCGCCGAGCGCCGCGACCTGCCCGCCCTTGCCGCCACCACCCGCCGGCTGGAACGGATCGCCAACAGGTCGCTGACGGAATTGTGGGACCCGCCTGAAACCGCCTGAACGGCAGCGGCCTTGCAGCCCCCGGCGCGGGCGCTAGGCTGCGACAGATGACGAAAGCGCGCGAGCATGCCGATGATACCTGAATTCGCCGATCCCGACACCCCTTCGCATCCCCTCTGGCTGGTCAGGCCGGGCGACAGCGGCCCCGAACTGCCGCCCGGGATCGCCCCCCGCGCGGCCGCATGGGCCAAGGCCCAGGGTTTCGCGGCCCGGCCCGGACAGCTCTGCCTCCTGCCCTCGGAAGAGGGTGGGCTTGGCGGGGCGCTGTTCGGCCTCGGCCCCGGCGCGCAGCAGGCGTCGCGCGAACGCTTCGCGCTGGCGCGCGCGGCCGAGGCGCTTCCCGCCGGCAATTGGCGCCTGGCCGATCCCCCGCCGGATTTCGACCTGGGGCAGGCCGCCCTTGGTTGGCTTTTCGCGCAATACCGTTTCGACCGTTACAAGCGGGTCGAGGCGCCGCCCGCCCGGCTGGTCTGTCCCGAAGGTCTGGACCCGAACCGGCTGATCGCGATGGCGGCGGGCGAATACCTGGCACGGGACCTGATCAACACGCCCGCCTCGGATCTGGGTCCGCAGGAGCTGGAGCAGGCGGCCCGCGACCTGGCCGGACGGCACGGCGCCGCCGTCGAGGTCATGATCGGCGACGACCTGATCGCGCGGAATTTCCCTATGATCCACGCGGTCGGCCGCGCCGGCGCCCAAGCGCCCCGGCTGATCGACCTCCGCTTTCCCGGCACGGGGCCGCGGCTGACCCTGGTCGGCAAAGGGGTGTGCTTCGACACCGGCGGGCTGGACATCAAGCCGGCCTCCTCGATGGCGCTGATGAAAAAGGACATGGGCGGCGCGGCCAATGTGCTGGGCCTGGCCGAAACCCTGGCCCGGCTGGGCCTGCATCGCGACATGCGGCTGCGCGTCCTGATCCCGGCGGTGGAAAACGCCATCTCTGCCGGGGCTTTCCGGCCCGGCGACATCCTGGCCAGCCGCAAGGGCCCGACGGTCGAGGTCAACAATACCGATGCCGAAGGCCGCCTGGTGCTGGCCGATGCGCTGGCGCTGGCCGACGAGGAGGCGCCGGAGCTGCTGATCTCGATGGCGACGCTGACCGGCGCGGCGCGGGTCGCGCTTGGCCCCGACCTGCCGCCGTTCTTTTGCGACGATGACACCGTGGCCGCCGCGCTTCAACGCGCGGGCATGGCCCATGCCGACCCGATCTGGCGCATGCCCTTCTGGGAGCCTTACGAAGCCATGATCGAACCCGCTATCGCCGATCTCGACAATGCGCCCTCGGGCGGTTTCGCCGGGGCGATCACCGCCGCGCTGTTCCTGCGCCGCTTTACCGGGCAGGCCCGGGCCTATGCGCATTTCGACATCTATGGCTGGCAAGCCAGCGCCGCGCCCGGCCGGACCAGGGGCGGCCTGGGCCAGGGCATGCGCGCCATATTCCATGCCCTGCCGGACATCCTGTCATGACCGCCCTTGCGACCGACCGCCGCCTGACCCCCGCCACCGAGCGCATCGCCCTGGAATCGCTGCGCGAGACCCTGTCGCGCCCGGCCTATACGCCTGGCCATCCGATGCGGCTGGCCGCGCCCCTGGCCGACCTGTGCCGCAGCCCCGGCGGCCGCCGCGACCGCCAGGTGAATTTCGGCGCCGACCTGCTGTTGCTGGAACAGCTGGACGGCTGGGCCTTCGTGCAGGCCATGGCCGACGGCTATTGCGGCTGGCTGCCCGCCGAAACGCTGAGCCAGCAGGTGCCGGCGATCACCCATCGCGTCGGGGCGCCGGCGACCCATGTCTATGCCGGGCCGGATTTGAAGACCCCCGACCTGATGCGGCTGTCGCTGGGCGCGCGGCTTGCCGTGACCGATATCCGCGACGGTTTCGCCCAGTTGGCGCAGGGCGGCTGGGTGCCGGTGCAGCATATCTCGGACCGCCCCGCTGACGACCCCGCCGCGGTGGCCGAGCGGTTCCTGGGCACGCCCTATCTTTGGGGCGGCAACAGCCGTTGCGGCGTGGATTGCTCGGGGCTGGTGCAGGCGGCGCTGGCGGCTTGCGCCATGCCCTGCCCCGGCGACAGCGACATGCAGGAAGCCGCCTTTCCGGTGGCGGAGGGGGCGATTCGTCGCAACGACCTGCTGTTCTGGCCCGGCCATGTCGCCTTGGCCATGGATGGCGGGCAGATGATCCATGCCACCGCCTTTGCCATGGCGGTGATCGTCGAGCCCATCGCCCAGGCCATGGCCCGCATAGATGCCGCCGGACAAGGCCCGTTCCGCGGCGCGAGGCGGCCGGTCCTGGCCGCCCAGGGCCAGTTCCCCTGAACCCGGCCGCATCGCCGCAAGGGTTCACGACAACGGAGAGAGGCATGGTTCATCTGTGGGTCCGCGCGGAAAGCCGCGCCAATGAAAGGCGGGTCGGCATCACCCCGGCGGGTCTGCGCGATCTGATCGCGCAGGGCTTTCGCGTCACGGTCGAGGAAAGCCCGCATCGCATCCTGCCCATTGCCGATTACGCCGGGGCCGGCGCCGAAATCGCCCCCCAAGGCAGCTGGACCGGGGCCCCGGCCGAGGCGGTCGTCTTCGGCCTCAAGGAATTGCCCGAAGACGGCAGCCCGCTGCGTCATCGCCACATCATGTTCGGCCATGCCTACAAGGGTCAGCCGGCCGGGCAGGTGCTGCTGCGCCGGTTCCGCGCCGGGGGCGGCACGCTTTACGACCTGGAATACCTGACCGACGGCAAAGGGCGCAGGCTGGCGGCCTTTGGCCACTGGGCGGGTTTTGCCGGCGCGGCGGTATCGCTGAAAGCCTGGGCCGCGCAACGGCGCGGCGGCATCTGCGGCCCGGTCGCGGGCTGGCCGTCGCAACAGAGGTTGCAGGACGAATTGCGGGCCGAGCTGGAGGCCGCCGGCGCCCCGCCCCCGCATGCCATCGTCGTCGGCGCGCTGGGGCGGGTCGGGCGCGGGGCCTCGGAGCTGCTGGACCGCATGGGCGTACCGATCACCGCCTGGGACATGGCCGAGACCGCTGGCGGCGGCCCCTTTCCCGAAATCCTCGGGCATGAATTGTTCATCAACTGCATTCTTGCCGGGCCGCAAAGCCCGGTCCTGGTGCCGCCCGAGGCGATCAGCGCGGACCGGCTGCTGACGGTGATCGGCGATGTCGCCTGCGACCCATCCAGCGATTTCAACCCGGTCAGGGTATATGACCGCATCACCGGCTGGGCCCAGCCGGTGATCCGCGTCGCCAACCGGCCGGTGCTGGATGTCATGGCGATCGACAACCTTCCCTCTTTGCTGCCGCGCGAAAGTTCGCTGGACTATGCCGGGCAGTTGCTGCCGGTGCTCATGGGGCTGAAGCGCATGGCAGAGGGGCCCTGGGGCCGGGCCGGAGAGCTGTTTCGCGCTCACCTGGCCGCGATCTGAGCTGGGCAGGGAACACAAGCGCCGGCCCCGGCGTTATGGCCTGGATCGGTGCCGATCCGGGCCGGGCCGGCCGTGCTGCCACTTGGGGCGGTCCTTCGCCTGGTCCGTTCCCGGTTCGCCGATCCCTGCCCGGCGGGCTTGCCGGCATTGCCCCGGCCGGGATCGCCCCTTATCCGCCGCCGCTGGCGGCGATCTGCCTGATGACGGATTACGACCATGACGCTGCGCCCCGCCATCCCTGCAACCGTCCTTGCCGCCGGCCTGGGCCTGTGCCTCGTCCCGGCGGCGCCCGCGCTGGCCCAGATGAACGACCGGCCCCCCAATGCCCAGGACCAGGCGCCGGCCTTTGCCGGGCAGACCCGTGCGGCCGCGATCCGCCAGCAGGTCCCGATCACCCAAAGCCCTTTGATCCGGGGGCTTGCCGATCCCTGGGGCATGGCGCTGCTGCCCGATGGCGGGCTGCTGATCACTGAACGCCCGGGCCGGCTGCGGCTTTACCGCGACGGCCGTCTGTCCGAACCGATCACCGGCTTGCCGGACGTGGACAGCCGCGGCCAGGGGGGGCTGCTGGACGTCGCCGTGGCGCCGGATTTCGCCGATAGCCGGCAAATCTGGTTCAGCTTTTCCGAGCCGCGCGGCAACGGGCGCAACTCCACCTCGGTCGGGACCGGGCGGCTGTCGCAAGACGGCGCGCGGCTCGACGAGATGCGCGTGATCTTCCGTCAGGAACCGCCCTGGGCCTCGACCCTGCATTTCGGCTCACGGCTGGTCTTCGACCGCCAGGGCCGGCTGTTCGTCACCACCGGGGAACGCTCGCTGCCCGAGCCGCGGCAACTGGCGCAGGATCCGGGCACGCATCTGGGCAAGGTGCTGCGCATCGACCCGGCGACCGGCGGCCCCGCCCCCGGCAACCCCTTTGCCGACGGGCAGGCCCGGCCCGAGATCTGGTCGCTGGGCCATCGCAACATCCAGGCCGCGGCACTGGACGGCCAGGGCCGGCTGTGGACGGTGGAACACGGGCCGCAAGGCGGCGACGAACTGAACCGCCCGCAGGCCGGGCGCAACTATGGCTGGCCGGTGATCACCTATGGCGAGGATTACAGCGGCGCCCCCATCGGCCAGGGCATCACCCGGCAAGAGGGGATGGAACAGCCGGTCTATTACTGGGACCCGGTCATCGCCCCCAGCGGCATGGTGTTCTATCAGGGCGGGATGTTCCCCGAATGGCGGGGCGATGCGCTGATCGGCGGCTTGCAGGCCCAAGCCCTGGTGCGTCTGCGGCTGGACGGCGACCGGGTGACCGGCGAACAGCGGCTGGTCCAAGGCATAGGCCGGGTCCGCGACATCGAGATCGCCCCGGACGGCGCATTGCTGGTCCTGACCGATGCCGGAGAGCTGATCCGCCTGGGCCGCGGCTGATCCTCAGACCGGGCGTTGCAGGTCGTCCTCGGCCTCTTCGGGGGATATGCCCAGGGCCTCCATGCCGGCCTCCAGGTAATCGGCCAGTTGCGGCTCGCCCATCAGGTAATCCTCGGTGGGTGAGCTGCGCTCGGTCTTGGCGGTCCGGATCGCCTCGTCCAGCTCGTCGGCACCGAAGCTTTCCCGACCGATCCACATGACCGCCACCAGGCTGGCCTGTTCGTCCTCGTTCAGCCCGGCGATGAATTCGGTCAGTTCGGTCTCGGTGCCATGACCCTTGCGATAGCCGCTATGCGCCCAGGGGTTCACCCCGCTGTCATATTCGCGGGCACGGATGATGACATGGGCGATTTTCTCGGGGCTGATTTCCAGCATGGCGGCACCTCCGGCAATTGCATCTTTGTCGCCCCGACCGGCGCCGCGGTCAATCGGGATCGCAACGACAGCCCGAGCGCCTCCGGCAGGACCGGGATCACCGCGGCGGCCGGCTTTCGGACCGCGGGCCGGGACATGGCGATGCCGCCGCAAGGCAGTCATCGCCCGAAAAGCCGTTCGACATCCGCCAGCTTCAGCTCGATCCAGGTCGGGCGGCCATGGTTGCACTGGCCGGATTTCGGCACCCGCTCCATCTCGCGCAGCAGCGCGTTCATTTCCTCGGCCGACATGCGCCGGCCCGCGCGCACCGAGCCATGGCAGGCCATCGAGGACAGGACGGCATCGACCCGCGCCCGCAGCCGGTCCGAGGCCCCCTGATCCGCCAGATCGTCCAGGATATCGCGGATAAGCGCCGCGGCATCCAGCCGCTTGACCAGCGCCGGCACCTCGCGCACCGCCACGGCGCCGCCGCCGAAAGCTTCGATCACCAGCCCCAGCGCGGCCAGGTCGTCGGCAACGGCCAGGATGCGATGAGCCTCGGCCTCGGACAGTTCGACGATCTCGGGGATCAGCAGCGCCTGGCTGGCAATGCCCTGCGCCTCGGCCTGGGCCTTCAGCCGTTCATAGACCAGCCGCTCATGTGCGGCATGCTGGTCCACGATGACGATGCCGTCGGCGGTCTGGGCAATGATCCAGTTTTCGTGCAGCTGCGCACGGGCGGCGCCCAGCGGGGCATCCACCGGCGCCTCGGGCTCGGGCTCGACCCTTGCGGCCGGTGCCTCGGCAAAGCCCGGCGCCTGAAAGGCCAGGCCGGCGGCAATGGCCGGAGCCGAAGCGCGGGCCGGGCCATAGCTGGCCTGATAGCGGCGCGGCTGGTCGGGGCCGGGCCCGTCGCGGCCGGACTCGGGCCGCGCCAGCCCCAGCGCCGCCGTCGCCACGGTCGACGAGGCGCGATGCCCCGCCCCCGCCAGGGCATGGCGCAAGGCGCTGACCAGCAACCCGCGGGCGATGCCCGGTTCGCGAAACCGGACCTCGGCCTTGGCGGGATGGACATTCACATCGACCTGATGCGGGTCACAGGCCAGGAACAGCACCGCCGCCGGATGCCGCCCCGAGGCCAGCACATCCATATAGCCCGCCCGCAGCGCCCCGGTCAGCAGCTTGTCGCGCACCGGCCGGCCGTTGACGTAAAGATGCTGCGCCACCGCCGCGCCCCGCGAATAGGTCGGCAGCGCGGCAAAGCCGGTCAGCGTGATGCCGTCGCGCGTCGCGTCGATGGGCAGGGCATTGTCGATGAATTCCCGGCCCATGACGCGCGAGAGCCGGGTCTGCAGGGCGCCGAACAGTTCCCCCTGCTCGGCATCGGCACGAAACAGCACCCGCCCCTCGTCCTCGTCGACAAGCGTAAAGCCGACATAGGGCTCGGCCATGGCCAGGCGGCGGATGACATCGGCCACCGCCTGGGTCTCGGCGCGGTCCGAGCGCAGGAATTTCAGCCGCGCCGGCGTGGCAAAGAACAGGTCGCGCAGCTCGACCACCGTGCCGCGATTGCCGGCGGCGGGCCTGACCGGACCGACCCGTCCGGCCGAAACGGCGATCTGCGCGCCGTCATGGCCCTGCGCCCGGCTTGTGATCACAAGACGCCCCACCGCACCCAGGCTGGGCAGCGCCTCGCCGCGAAAGCCGAAGCTGCGGATGTCCAGCAGGTCGCTGCCGTCGATCTTGCTGGTGGCGTGCCGGGCCAGCGCCAACGGCAGATCCTCGGCCGTCATGCCGCAACCGTCGTCGGTCACGCGGATCAGCGCCTTGCCGCCCTTGGCAATGGCGACATCCACCCGCCTCGCCCCGGCATCCAGCGCATTCTCGACCAGTTCCTTGACCGCCGAGGCCGGGCGCTCGACCACCTCGCCCGCCGCGATACGGTTGGCGGCAGCCTCGTCCAGTTGCCGGATCACCGGGCGCATCTGGGGGTCGTAATTGTTCATACCCCCAGATTTAGCACCTTGCCCGCGGATTTGCTAGGCGGAACCGTGCCTGCGCGCGGCACGCCCACAGCTTTCCGTTTTCCAAATACCCCGGCAACCGCGCCGGTCAATCGGCGGCGGCCACGCCTTCCGGCCGGCCGACCAGCACGAAGCGGATCTGGTCGGAATGCAGCAGGCGCCGCGCCACGCGCTGCACGTCCTCGGCCGTCACCGCCTCGATCCTGGAATTGCGGGTATTGACGTAATCCGCCGGCAGGCCGATCAGCTGCATCCCGGCCAGGATGCCGGCGATCTTGCCGTTGCCGTCGAAACGCAGCGGATATTCGCCGGTCAGATAGGTCTTGGCATCGGCCAGTTCCCTGTCGGTCACACCGCCTTCGGCAAAGCGGTCCCATTCCTGCCGGATCAGCCCGATGGCTTCGGCCACCTTGGCATTGGCGCTGGCCATGCCGCCCTGCCAGGTCTCGCCATAGACGCCGTTGGACAGGCCGGTGCGCACGCCATAGGTCAGCCCGCGCTTTTCGCGGATCTCGTCCATCAGGCGCGACGAAAAGCCCCCGCCGCCCAGGATATGGTCGGCCACGAAGGCGGCAAAGTAATCGGGGTCGGACATGGGCAGGCCAGGCTGGGCAAAGCTGACCACCGTTTGCGGGCTGTCCCAGTCGACCACCGTCACTCCGCCGGTCAGCTGCAGCTCGGCCCGTTCCGGCAGCGGGGCAGAGCCCTGTTCCGGCAGCCCGCCCAGCACTTTGTCGATCAGCCTGCCCAGCTCATCGGCGTCGATATCGCCGGCCGCGGCGACGATCACCCGGTCGCGGGCCAGGATACGGTCCTTGGCCGCCAACAGATCCTTGCGGGTCAGCGCCGCCA
>Ga0164243_10001075_pt1 | contig 47143 bp, 39 predicted proteins | sample OricompcompostOP_FD_108781 | JGI IMG/M metagenome (GOLD analysis project Ga0164243, IMG submission 108781) | Organic Plus compost microbial communities from Emeryville, California, USA - Original compost - Organic plus compost (OP) | ecosystem: Engineered > Solid waste > Mixed feedstock >...
ACCTCCGGCGCCTCGCTGCTGGACGAGCCCACCGCCGCGGCCGAAGCGATGGCGCTCTCCCGCAGGGTCGGCAAGGTCAAGGACGGCGTCTTCCTGGTGGACGCCGACTGCCTGCCGCAGACGGTCGCCGTGCTGCGCACCCGCGCCGAGCCCGCCGGCGTCGAGGTGGTCGTCGCCGACCTCGCCGAGGGCATCCCCGCGGAGGCCGCCGAGCGCGGTGTGTTCGGGCTGCTGCTGCAGTATCCGGGCGCGTCCGGAGCCGTACGCGATCACCGTGCCGTCATCGAACAGGCCCATGAGCTGGGCGCGGTGGTGACCGTCGCCGCGGATCTGCTGGCGCTGACGCTGCTCACGTCGCCCGGCGAACTGGGCGCCGACATCGCGGTCGGATCCAGCCAGCGCTTCGGCGTCCCGATGGGCTTCGGCGGGCCGCACGCCGGCTACATGGCGGTGCGCGACCGGTACGCGCGCAGCCTGCCCGGACGGCTGGTCGGCGTCTCCAAGGACGCCGACGGCGAGCAGGCGTACCGGCTCGCGCTGCAGACCCGCGAGCAGCACATCCGCCGGGAGAAGGCCACCAGCAACATCTGCACGGCGCAGGTGCTGCTGGCGGTGATGGCCGGAATGTACGCGGTCTACCACGGCCCCGAGGGGCTGGCCGGCATCGCCCGCCGTACGCACCGCTACGCGACGCTGCTCGCCGAGGGGCTGCGCGCGGGCGGAGTGGAGATCCAGCCCGGCGCGTACTTCGACACCGTCACGGCGCGGGTGCCGGGCGAGGCGGCCGCCGTCGTCGAGCGGGCCCGCGAGGGCGGAGTCAACCTCCGCCAGGTGGACGCCGATCACGTCGGCATCGCCTGCGACGAGACCACCGGGCGGGCCCAACTGTCCGCGGTCTGGGCGGCGTTCGGGGTCGGCGCGGACATCGCGGAGCTGGACGCGCGGGCGCCGGAGGTGCTGCCCCGCGAACTGCTGCGCACCGACGAGTACTTGACCCACCCGGTCTTCCACGAGCACCGCTCCGAGACCGCGATGCTGCGCTACCTGCGCACCCTCGCCGACCGCGACTACGCGCTGGACCGCGGCATGATCCCGCTGGGCTCGTGCACCATGAAGCTCAACGGCACCACCGAGATGGAGCCCGTCACCTGGCCGGAGTTCGCGTCGCTGCACCCCTTCGCGCCCGCCGAGCAGGCCGCGGGCGTGCTCACGCTCGTACGCGAACTGGAGGAGCGGCTGGCCGAACTCACCGGCTACGACCGGGTTTCGTTGCAGCCGAACGCCGGCTCCCAGGGCGAGCTGGCGGGCCTGCTGGCCGTACGGGCCTACCACCGGGCGCGCGGCGACGAGCAGCGCACCGTCTGCCTGATCCCGTCCTCCGCGCACGGCACCAACGCCGCCAGCGCGGTCATGGCCGGAATGCGGGTGGTCGTGGTGAAGACCGGCGAGGACGGCGACGTCGACGCCGACGACCTGCGCGCCAAAATCGCCCGGCACGGCGAGGAGTTGGCCGTCCTGATGGTCACCTACCCCTCCACACACGGGGTGTTCGAGGAGCACATCGGCGACATCTGCGCGGCCGTGCACGACGCGGGCGGACAGGTCTACGTGGACGGCGCGAACCTCAACGCGCTGATGGGCGTGGCCAAGCCCGGCCACTTCGGCGCGGACGTGTCGCACCTGAACCTGCACAAGACGTTCTGCATCCCGCACGGCGGTGGCGGACCGGGCGTCGGCCCGATCGGCGTACGCGAACACCTGGCCCCGCACCTGCCGAACCATCCGCTCCAGCCGACCGCCGGCCCGAGCACCGGCATCGGGCCGATCTCCGGAGCGCCGTGGGGCTCGGCCGGCATCCTGCCGATCTCCTGGGGGTTCCTGCGGCTGATGGGGCCGGAGGGGCTGCGCCGCGCGTCGCAGGTGGCGGTGCTCGGCGCCAACTACATCGCGCGCCGGCTGGAGCCGCACTACCCCGTCCTCTACACCGGGCCGCACGGCCTTGTGGCCCACGAATGCATCGTCGACGTACGCCCGTTGACCAAGCAGACCGGCGTCAGCATCGACGACGTGGCCAAGCGGCTGATCGACTACGGCTTCCACGCCCCGACGATGTCCTTCCCGGTGGCCGGGACGCTGATGATCGAGCCGACCGAGAGCGAGGACCTGGCGGAGCTGGACCGCTTCTGCGAGGCGATGATCGCGATCCGCGGCGAGATCGAGAAGGTGGGCTCGGGGGAGTGGCCCGCGGACGACAACCCGCTGCGCAACGCCCCGCACACGGCAGCGCAGTTGAGCCGCGAGTGGACGCATCCGTACGGGCGTGAGGAGGCCGTCTTCCCCGCCGGGGTGCGGCCCAACGCGAAGTACTGGCCGCCGGTGCGCCGCATCGACGGCGCCTACGGCGACCGCAACCTGGTCTGCTCCTGCCCGCCGGTGGAGGAGTACGACGGCTGACGAGGAGGCGCGGCCGGCGGACGTGGGTTCGGGTTCGCCGGTCACGCCGGACATACGTCAGGGCCGGTGCGGCGAACTGCCGTGCCGGCCCTGTCAGTTGCCCGGTCGCCGGAGGTCTCCGCCGCCGCTTCCGCAAGCTGGACGCGGCCCGCGGCCCGCGGAGCAGGCGCCCGCAGCCGGTCAGGCCGCGGTCGTGATGTGCCGGGTGCGGAGCGAGCGGTGCGGGCCGATGATCCGGCCGTCCGGCAGCAACTCACCGGTGTCCTCGAAGAGAAGCACACCGTTGCACAGCAGGCTCCAGCCCTGTTCCGGGAAGTGGGCCACCGGTCGGGCCGCCTCCCGGTCCGCGGAATCGGCTGTCGGGCACGGCGGTTGGTGCTGGCACATGGTTGGTTTCGTCTTCCGTTGCGGCGTGATGATGTCCTTGCTGCGGCTGGATACGGGTCCCATGCCGCCCCCCGTCTGTCGTCGTACCTGTGTGGCGTGGACCAGTTTTCCCCTGCCGAGCCGATTCCGCAGGGATTTCGCCGTGCCGCTCCTCGATCGGGTAGGACGTGTCACCCGCCCGGGCGGTTGCGCTCCAACCGCCCGCCGTCCGAAGGGTGTTGGCTGCCGGCGCGGGTGCGGTACGTACGAGAGCGGACCCGCGCCCGCAACCGCGCCGGCGGTGCCGATGCCGGTCAGTCGATGCCGGTCAGCCGGTGCCGGCCAGCAGCGAGGCGGCCGCCACCCGCCGGCTGAGCGCCGGCAGCAGCGCGTCCACTCGGTGCGGGGTGTGCGAGGCGATGCCGGGCGGGGCGGGCGCCAGCGGAATCAGCAGGTCCGCGGCGCCCGGGGTGCCGGCGGCGTCGTCGGCATCGGCATCGGCACCGGCGTCCGCGTGCAGCCACAGCGTGAGCATGTACAGCTGCGGCACCGACAGCAGCCTCGGCTGATGCCCGCCGGGCACCGACTCGGCCTGGCGCAGGGCGCGTTGGGCCGCGAGGACGTACGGACCGGTGCGGAAGCCGGCGAACGCCCAGCCATCGGCGGTCAGCATCGCCTCGGCGGCGACCGGCGATCCGGTGGCCGCGGCGCTGCCTCTGTCCCCTCTGCCGCCTCTGTCACCGCCATCGCCTACGCGACCTCTGTCGCCGTCGGCTGCCGCGTCCTGCTCCGCGCCCTCGTGCCCGGCGTCCGAGCCGTCGTACAGCGGGAACCGCCAGCCCGTCAGCCGCGTCCCCGCCCGGTCCAGCACGCCGCCGCGGCAGGGCATCTCGTAGACGGGCAGCGGGAGTTGGGACTGCGGCGGGTTCGCGGCCGGCTGCACCAGCGCGGGCGCGGGGGCACTGCGTAAGGCGGCGGGCGAGCGCAGTGCGGCGCGGATGCTGCGCAGGGCCGGCGCGGGAGCCGGCGGAACGTGCAGCGGCATGAAGGATCCCCTCTCACTCGGCACGCACGCGCGTGGGCGCGTGACGCGGGTCCCCGGTGCTGCGGTGCGTGCGCGGCAGCACCGTCGGCGCAGTCGTCGGCGCCGACGGTGGCCGGAGCGGCGACGTGGACACCGGCGGAAGAAGCCGCGAACGAACGGCGGATGCGGCAGTGCCCTTGTGCTCCGAAAGTCCGGTAAGTGATGCGTCACTGCCTTTGGCGAAGTTTATACGATGCGCTTTCCTGCGGAATTCGCCTAACCGGTCCCGGTGTTTTCGGCAAGGGGAGTTCCGGTCTTTCTCCCGAGCGGATTCCTGGCTTTTGCGTGCTCTCCCGCGGGCCGACGAGCGCGGAAAGCGCATGTGTGGTCGGCCGGAAATCGCCGGCTATTCTCACAAGGGGCGTCGAGGGGAATTGCACGTGGTCTGCACCGCGGGCCGCATGCCGGTGGAATGTGCGTCGAGTGCCGTGTCGGGACAGCGTACCGAATGCGGCGCCGGCGGGTCTCGGGCAAGGCGTTATCGATCATCGCGCTGGGCATCATGGCTGACACCACGCTGCCGTATCGAGGAGGGCGCCCCGATGGGTGAGAAGGTCGTGGCCGACAGGTTCGACCTGGCGGATCGGCAGCGCTATCGGCAGAAGCTGCGGGAATGCCTCGATGTGCTGCGGATTCTGCTGGAGGAGGGCCGCTTCGCGGCGCCCCGCAATCTGATGGGGCTGGAGATAGAGCTGAACCTCGCGGACCCGGCGGGACATCCCCGCATGGTCAACGGCGAGGTGCTGCGCCGGATCGCCAGCAGCGACTTCCAGACCGAGCTGGGCCGCTTCAACCTCGAAGTCAACATCGTGCCGCACCGGTTGGCGGACCGCGTCTTCGACCGGCTCGCGGAGGAGCTGCGTACCGTACTCGGCTACGCCGACCGGCAGGCGCAGCAGGCGGGCGCCGGGATCGTCATGATCGGGATACTGCCGACGCTCACCGGCGAGGACCTGGTGCCCGCGAACCTCACCGAGGCCGACCGCTACACCCTGCTCAACGACCAGATCATGGCCTCGCGCGGCGAGGAGGTGCAGCTGGACATCGCGGGGGTGGAGCGGCTGACCCGCAGCTCGCCGTCGATAGCGCCGGAGGCCGCCTGCACCTCGGTGCAGCTGCACCTCCAGGTCACCCCGGAGCGGTTCGCCGACGTGTGGAACGCGGCGCAGGCGGTGTGCGCCGTCCAGATCGCGCTGGGCGCCAACTCGCCTTTCCTGTACGGCCGGGAGCTGTGGCGGGAGTCGCGGGTGCCGCTGTTTCTGCAGTCGACGGACACCCGGCCACCCGAGCTGTCGGCGCAGGGCGTACGGCCGCGCACCTGGTTCGGGGAGCGGTGGATCGACTCGGCGTACGACCTGTTCCAGGAGAACGTCCGCTACTTTCCCGCGCTGCTGCCGGTCTGCGACGGCGAGGACCCGCAGCGGGTGCTCACCGAGGACGGAGCGCCGGCGCTGTCCGAACTCGTGCTGCACAACGGCACGGTGTACCGCTGGAACCGCCCGGTCTACGGCATCGCCGAGGGCGTACCGCACCTGCGGGTGGAGAACCGGGTGCTGCCCGCCGGGCCGACCGTCGCCGACGTGCTGGCCAACACCGCGTTCTACTACGGCATGGTGCGCGCCCTCGCCGACGATCCGCGGCCGGTGTGGACCCGGCTGTCCTTCGAGGAGGCGGCGGAGAACTTCGAGGCGGCCTGCCGGCACGGCATCGACGCGGAGCTGGTCTGGCCGCGGCACGGGCGGGGCGGCGGGCTGGTGCGGGTGCCCGCGGTCCGCCTCGTGCTGGACGAGCTGCTGCCGCTGGCCGCCGCGGGGCTGGACGCGTGGGGAGTGGAGAGCGGCGACCGGGACCGCTGTCTGAAGATCATCGAGGAGCGCTGCCGCCGCCGGGTCAACGGCGCCTCGTGGCAGGTGGCGGCCTACCATCGCGCCGTCGACGCCGGGCTGGACCGGGCCAAGGCGCTGACCGCGGTCACCCGCCGGTACACCGAGCTGGCGCGCACCGGGGAGCCCGTACACGACTGGCCCGTGGGAGGGTGACCGGCCGGCCGCCACCGGGCCTGAACGCAGGCGCGGGAGCCGCCGCGTACGCCGCTCTCGCGGACCTCCCGGACGGCGCGGAACCGCAGGGTGATGCGAGGATGCAGACCCTGGCGGGGTCGCCGTGAACCGGGAGGCTTGTGGTGCAGGTGGAAGCGCGGGACGGCTGGCCGGAGCCCGGCGCTGCGGCCGGTACGGGCTCCGGGCGTACCGGGGCGCTTCCCGGCGGTGCGGCCACGTCCGAACTGCCGGGCCCGGCAGGGGAGTCCGGGCTTTCCCCGCCCGCGCCGGCCCGGGCTGTGCTGGGGCGCGAGACGGCGATCGTGCTGGCGCTGTCGCTGGGTGCGAGCGCGGTGTCGGCGCTGATCAGTTTCGTGGGCGCGCTCACGGCCGGCGGCCCGCTGGCCGAGCACGCCGCGCGGCTCAACGGCTCGCAGGCGCCCGGGCGTCCGTGGCTCGACCTGGCCTGGCAGCTGTTCGGCATGGCCACGGCGCTGGTGCCGGTGGTGCTCGTCGCCCACCTGCTGACGCGCGAGGGTGCGGGCGGGCTGCGCTGCCTCGGCTTCGACCGGCTGCGGCCGGCCTTCGACCTGGGACGGGGTGCGGCGCTGGCCGCCGTGATCGGCGGCAGCGGGCTCGCGCTGTACCTCGGCGCCCGGGCCGCCGGCGTGAACCTGACCGTCGTGCCGGAGTCGCTGCCGCACGTGTGGTGGCGGGTGCCGGTGCTGGTCCTCTCCGCGGTGCAGAACGCCGTACTGGAGGAGGTCGTGGTCGTCGGCTATCTGCTGCGCAGACTGGGCCAGTTGGGCTGGTCGCCGTGGGCGGCGCTCGGGGCCGGCGCGGTGCTGCGCGGTGCGTACCACCTCTACCAGGGCGTCGGCGGCTTCTTCGGGAATCTGGCGATGGGCGTCATCTTCACGCTGCTGTACCGGCGTTGGGGCCGGGTCGGGCCGCTGGTCGCGGCGCACGCGCTGATCGACGCGGTGGCGTTCGCCGGCTACGCGCTGCTGGCCGGCAAGGTGGGCTGGCTGCCCACCGGCTGATCCCGCCGCCCGCCGCCCGCCGCTCGGTGCTGGCTCAAGTACCGCCGTCCGGCGGCGAGTTCACCGCCTGGTTGCGCAGTCCGGCTGTCCAGCCCGCCTGTTACGGCCGGGCCCGTCCCTTGCCGCTCGTCACAGCCCGGCGCGCAGCTCGGCGTCGAGCACGGTGACGGCGGTGCCGGCCAGTTCCGTACGGTCGCCGCGCAGCGTGGTGCGCACCAGCCCGGTGCGCGCCGACGCCTGGAGGCCCGTCAGCGTCCGTACCCCGCGGCGCTCGCACCACAGCGGCGCCAGCGCGGTGTGCGCGCTGCCGGTGACCGGGTCCTCCGGGATGCCCACGGCGGGGGCGAAGTTGCGCGAGACGTACGCGTAGCCGCCCGCGTCCGGGTCGTCCGCCGCGGCGGTGACGATGACGCTGGTATACGGCAGCTGCCCCAACGCGGCGGTGTCCGGGGCGAGTTCGCGCACGGTGGACTCGTCGCGCAGCTCGACGAGCAGAGCGCCGAGCGGACCGGTGTCGTAGACGGCGACCGGTTCCGCCGAGAGCGCGGCGGCCAGCCCGGACGGTGCGGGGACGCGGGTGAGCGGAGCGGTGGGGAAGTCCAGAGTGATCGAGCCGTCGGGCGCGACGGCGGCGCTGAGCACTCCGCTTCGGGTGTGGAACCGCACCGTCCCCGCGGCCGGCACCAGCCCGTCCTCGCTCAGCGCGTGCGCGGTCGCGAGCGTGGCGTGCCCGCACAGGTCGACCTCGGTCGCGGGGGTGAACCAGCGCAGTGCCCAGTCGCCCCCGTCCGCGTCCTTGTCCCTGTCCCCGTCCGCGTCGCCGGGCAGCGGGTGTGCGTACGCGGTCTCGGCGAGGTTCAGCTCGGCGGCCAGCCGCTGGAGCCGGGCGTCGGCGGGGAACGGGCCGCTCTCCCAGAGCACCACTCCGGCCGGATTGCCGGCGTACGGGCGGTCGGTGAAGGCGTCGACGGTGCGGATCCTCATGGGCGGCGAACGTAGTGCGCGGGCCTCTGCCCAGGCCAGGGCCAATCGAGGCCGGGTGGACTCGGCGGGCCGGCTGCGGGCTCGGTGGCGGGGAGCACGGACGGGGTTGTCGCCGACAAGTCTCCGATATATCGTTGAGGCATCGCGACGGGTCACAGAAGCCCGGCGACAGTACCTGTTCCGTGTGGAGTGAGGAGTTTCACCATGTGCAGTGCAGAACACTGGGGCGGCGGCCACGGGCATGGCCACGGTCACGGCCACGGGTCCGGAGGGCCGGGCGCCGGACACGGATTCGCGCCCGGGATGGGGTCCGGGCGCGGGCCCGCGGGAGAGGGCGAGCGCGGGCGTGCGCGGCACGGCGGCCCGCCCGGCGGCTTCGGCCGCGGAGGCGGACCCGGCGGTTTCGGGCCGGGAGGTTTCGGAGGCTTCCGTCCGGGCGGTTTCGGGCCCCGCGGCTTCGGGCCGGGCGCGCGGCCCGCGTTCGGGCCGTTCGGGCCGCCCTTCGGCGAGGGCCCGCCGTTCGGCGGCCGCGGCCGGGGCGGCGGACGCGGCAGGGCGCGCCGCGGTGACGTACGCGCCTCGCTGCTGGCTCTGCTCAAGGACCGGCCGATGCACGGCTACGAGATGATCCAGGAGATCCAGGAGCGCAGCCAGGGCGCCTGGAAGCCGAGCCCCGGATCGGTCTACCCGACGCTCCAACTGCTGGAGGACGAGGGGCTGATCGGCAGCGAGAGCGAGGGCGGCAAGAAGCTGTTCTCGCTCACCGACGCCGGACGGGCCGAGGCCGAGGCCGGCCCGGAGGCGCCGTGGGAGGACGCCGGTCGCGGCGTCGACTGGGAGGCGCTGCACGAAGTGCGCAAGGCGGGCGGCGGTCTGATGTCCGCGTTCCAGCAGGTGTGGGCGAACGGCTCGCAGGAGCAGCGGGAGAAGGCGCTCGGAGTCGTCAACGAGGCCCGCAAGAAGCTGTATCTGATCCTCGCGGAAGAGGACTGAGCGGCGCGGCACGGCGGTACGCAGCAGCGGTCTGGGGCAGCGGTGCGCAGCCGCGGTGCGCAGCCGCGGTGCGCAGCCGCAGTACGGGGCCTGGCCGTTGCTGCGTACGGCCGGGCCCCGGCGCCGTCCGCGGCGAACTCCCTTGCCGCGCCGTCGAGTCGGGCGGCGCGGCGCAGCGCGTCCGGAGGCGCCGCGCCCGCTGCGGGGCCGTTGGAAGCCGGTGTTCTAGCCGAGCGCCCGTACCTCGATCCGGCCGGCTCCGCACACGTCGCCGAGGGACCAGCGGGCCGAGTCGGAGGTGCGCTGGTCCGGCGGGATGACCTGCACGGCCTTCGGTTCGGGGCAGTTGCCGTCGGACGGGTCGCCCTCGCCTGGGACGGCCGTCCAGTGCAGCGGGGCCGTCGCCCGCTCGCCGGGGGAGAGGGTGAGCTGCCGTGCGGGCCGCGAGCGGTCCCGGACCACGTGCGTCGGGATGCGCCCGCCGCCGGAGTCGGTCAGCTGCAGACCGGGCCAGCCCTGCGTACGGCAGGCGGCGCCGGAGGTGTTGGTGAGCACGAGGGTGCCGTAGCGCTGACCGGCGCCCGGATGCCCGGACTTGAGCCCGTACGAGAGGGACTTCGTGGTGCACCATCCCGAACTCCCGGACGGGCGGGGGGAGTCGGCGCCGGAGCGGCCGGGTGCGGGAGCCTCGCCGGGACGCGTGGCGCTCGCGGAGGAACCCGGCGAGTCGTCGTGTGCGCCGACCTCTCCCGGGGCGCGGGAGGAACCGCCGGAGTGGTCCCGGTGCGCTGCGGAGGTGGTACCCGAACTCGCCGTGCAGCCCGTGGCGGTGAGGGCGGCGGCGACGGTGAGAGCGGCGAGAACGGAGCGTGCATGGTGCGCGGCCATGAGGATCTCCAAGTGCTGCCGTGGGTTGTTGTGCGGTGAGACGTCCCGATCCGGGGCATCGGTTCCCGCTCGTCCCTCAACTCCCGTACTGGGAGGTCTTTTCGGCCAACGGCCCGGTGTGTCCCGGCTCTTGGGGCCTCGCCGGGCAGGGCTGCGCGAAGGGCGGGTGTGTGGCGGCGGCACGTATGTGATGTGGTGGCCCTGTGTGTGACTGCCCCACGCCGGCTCCGTCGAACCGGCCCGCCGCCTCCGAGCCCCCCGTGGGCCCGGAGGCGTTCGGCGCGCTCGACGACCGGCTGACGACCGCGCTCGCTCTCGCCCGCCGGCGGGCGTCGCGCGACGGCCACGGGCAGCTGGACACCGCGCACTTGCTGCACAGCCTGCTCGAATCGGACCGCGAGGTATGGGACTTCGTCGGCGACGACGGCCCGTACCGGGTGGGCCGGCTGCTCGGCTATCTCGTGCAGCGCAGCATCGGCTACGGCATGCGGTGGCAGGGCACGGTCGAGGACTCCGGGTCCGGGCCCCAGATCGCGGACACGGGCGAAGTCGCCGATCTCACAGGCGGATCGGGGAGCCGCGGCCGGCAGCCCCGCTGGTCCCCGGTGGCCACCGCGGCGATGGAGCGGGCGCTGCACCGGGCGCGCGCCCGCCGCTCGCCGCGCGTCTCGTGCGTGGACCTCTTCGCCGCCCTGGTCGCCGACGGGGAGTGCCGTGCGGTGGAGGTGCTGCGACGTACGGGCGTGGACACGGACGCGCTCGCCGCCCGGCTGGCGTGACCGCGCCCGGGTAACTCCCTCCCTGCCGGGGTGAGTTGAACCGGTGTGCGCAGGTCCACCCGGAGGCGGGTGGCCGCCGCCCGGACCGGAGTGGCCGCCGCCCGGAGAGGAGGCCGCAGCGGCGACAGGACCATCGCGGATGACACTCCTGTACGGCCTTGGCATGATGGCCGGATGCACGACAGCCCGCCCGAGCCCGCCCCGTCCCGCACTCGCGCCGGAGGCGCCGGACTGACCCTCGCGCTGATCTCCGCCGTCGCCTTCGGCGGTTCCGGACCCGCGGCCAAACCCCTCGAAGAGGCCGGTCTCACACCGCTCCAGGTGACCTGGCTGCGGGCGGCCGGCGCCGCGCTCGTGCTGCTGCCGGTGGCCTGGCGGCGCCGCGCGCTGGTGCGCCGCCGTCCCGTACTCCTCGCCGGATACGGGCTGTTGGCGGTGGCCGGGGTGCAGGCGTGCTACTTCTCCGCGCTCTCCCGCATCCCGGTGGGGGTGGCGATGCTCATCGAGTACCTGGCGCCGGCGCTCGTGCTGGGCTGGGTCCGGTTCGTGCAGCGGCGGCCGGTGAGCAGGTCCGCGGTCGTCGGCGTGGTGCTCGCGGTCGGCGGTCTCGCGTGCGTGGTCGAGGTCTGGTCCGGGCTGCGCTTCGACGCGCTCGGGCTGCTGCTCGCGCTGGGCGCCGCGTGCTGCCAGGTCGGCTACTTCGTGCTGTCCGACCACGGCGGCGACGGCGCGGACGGGCGCGGCGCCGTCGATCCGCTGGGCGTCATCGCCTACGGGCTGCTGGTCGGCGCGCTGGTGCTCACGCCGCTGGCGCGGCCGTGGAGCACGGACTGGCCGGTGCTGGCCGGGCAGGTGCGGATGAACGGGACGCCGGTGCCCGGCATCGTGCTGGTGGCGTGGATCGCGCTCGTGGCGACCGTCACGGCGTACGTGACCGGAGTGGTGTCCGTACGGAAGCTGTCGCCGCAGGTCGCCGGAGTGGTCGCGTGTCTGGAGGCGGTCGTCGCCACGGTGCTCGCGTGGGTGCTGCTCGGCGAGCACCTGGCGCCGGTGCAGGTGGCCGGCGGTGCGATCGTGCTGCTCGGCGCCTTCATCGCACAGCGCGCCACCACGCGCGGACGGCCCGACGAGCCGGTCGCCTCCGGCGCCGCGGCCGGAACCGCTGCGGGCGCCGCCGCGGACCGTCCCCAAGACCCGGACGGCGCGGGCCCGTTGACGGACTCCGCCGGCCGACTCGGCTGACCGGCCCGGCGGTTCCGGCGCTCCGTCTGGCGCTCCGGCGTTCCGGCGTTCCGGCGGTCCGATGGTGCCGCCGGAACCGTCGCGGTTCCCCGCGGCCGCGGTCAGCGCGCGGCGGGCGGATCCAGGTACGCCGGGAGCGGCACGTCCGGGGCGAGGTCGTCCGCCGGTATGGGCGTGCCGTAGCCGCCGGTCAGCGGAAGGACGCCGGCCCAGTGCGGCAGCGCCAGATCCTCCTCGTCGTCGACCGGGCCGCCGCTGCGCACCTTCGCCGACACCTCCGCCAGGTCGATGCCGAGCACCGCGGTGGCCGCCAGCTCCTTGGCGTCCGCGGGCCGCGAGTCGGCGGCGCGGCCCGGCAGGATGAAGTCGACGAGGGCGTCGAGGGCGGCGGCGCGCTCGTCGGCGCCGGTGACGGCGTACGCGGTCCCGTGCACCACCACCGAGCGGTAGTTGACCGAGTGGTGGAACGCGGAGCGGGCGAGCACCAGACCGTCGACGTGCGTGACCGTCACACAGACCGGCAGCCCTTCGGCGCGCTCGCCCGCGCTGCGCAGCGGACGCGAGCCGGTCGAGCCGTGTACGTAGAGCCGTTCACCGACCCGTGCGTAGAGCGTGGGCAGCACGACGGGCGCGCCGTCGCGTACGAAGCCGAGGTGGCAGACGCGGCCGGCGTCGAGCACGGAGTGCACCAACTCCCTGTCGTACGAGGCGCGTTCGCGGTTGCGGGTGGGGGTGGTGCGCGCGGTGGGGTCGTAGCGGTCGGGGGTCTGGGTGCCGTCGGCGGGTGTGGTCATCGCCGGCTCTCCTCCCGTGTGGGCCCGCGGCCGCGGAGCGGCGGCGAGGTGCTTGCGCCTGGTTCTGCTGCGCCTGGTTCTGCTGCGCCTGGTTCTGTTTGCGAGCGAGTTTGTACTAGTGCATACTCAGCTTTGTGCTAGGAGAGTACAGGATCGAGGGCCGGGGCGCAGCGGACATCGCGGCGAGCGTGGAGCGCGGAGTGCGCGCGGGCGACCTCGCCCCCGGCCAACTCCTGCCTCCCATGCGGGCGTTGGCCGCACAGCTCGGCGTGAACGCCAACACCGTGGCCGCCGCCTACCGCACCCTCCGCGAGCGCGGGCTCATCGAGACCGACGGCCGCCGCGGCAGCCGGGTACGCCCGCGCCCGGCCGCCACCCGGCGCGAGTCCGTGGGCGTCGAGGTGCCGGCCGGGGCCACCGACGTCTCGCAGGGCAACCCCGACCCGGCGCTACTGCCGCCGCTGCGCGGTGCGTTGGCCGCGGCCGCCGCCCGCAGCTCCCGCGAGCCCATGCTCTACGGGCAGCCGGCCCTCGACCCGCGCCTCGCCGGCCTGGCCAGGGCCGCGCTGGACGAGGACGGGGTGCCGGCCGGTCCGACCGCCGTGACCTCCGGTTCGCTGGACGCGATCGAGCGGGTGCTCGCCGCCCATCTGCGGCCGGGCGACGCCGTCGCCGTCGAAGACCCGGGCTGGGGCGCCCTGTTGGACCTCGTACCGGCGCTCGGGCTGCGCACCCTGCCCGTCCCGGTGGACGACGACGGCCCGTACCCGGACGGCGTCGAGCGGGCGCTCGCCCAGGGCGCCCGCGCGGTGATCGTCACCGACCGCGCGCAGAACCCGACCGGGGCCGCCGTCTCCGCGGCCCGCGCTCGCGCACTGCGCCGCGTCCTGCGCGCTCACCCGGACCTGCTGATCGTCGAGGACGACCACGGGCACGGCATCGCCGGGCTGCCGCTGCACCCGCTCGCCACCGCCGCCCGCGGCCACTGGGCGCTGGTGCGCTCGACGTCCAAGGCGTACGGACCGGATCTGCGGCTGGCGGTCCTCACCGGCGACCCGGTCACCGTCGACCGCGTCGGCGGACGGCAGCGGCTCGGACCGGGCTGGGTCAGCCGGCTGCTCCAGGACGCCGTGGCACACCTGTGGGAGAAGGGCGCGGTGGACCCGGCGGCCGTCGCCCGGTCCTACGGCGAGCGCCGGGACGCCCTCGTCGCCGCACTCGCCGAGCGGGGCGTCACGGCGCACGGGCGCAGCGGCCTCAACGTCTGGGTGCCGGTGCCGGACGAGACGGCCGCGGTCACCCGGCTCTCGCACGCGGGCTGGGCGGCGGCGCCGGGCGCCCGCTTCCGTATCGCCTCGCCGCCCGGAGTGCGGCTGACCGTCTCGCCGCTCACCGCGCGGAGCGTTCCGCGGCTCGCCGACGCCGTCGCCGCCGCGCTGCGCCCGGGCGACGCCCGCCGCTACGACTGAGCCCGCGCGGAGCCGTCCGCGTCGCCGTCCCCGTCTTCACCGTCCGCGGCCCGCGCCCGACTGCCCCCGGCGACACGGCTGTTGCGGGACGCCGGCCCGGTGAGCGCCGCGCCCAGCAGCACCACCACGGCGCCCGCGGGCGCGTTCCAGGTCAGCGGCTCGTGCAGCACCACGACGCCGGCCAGCGTGGCGATGACCGGCACGAAGTAGGTGACGGTCTGCGCCGTCGTGGGCCCGACCTCCGCCACCAGCCCGTACTGGACCAGGAACGCCGTGCCCGTGCCGAGCGCGCCCAGCGCCACCACCGCCAGCAGCGGCACCAGCGGGAACCGCGCCGGAGCGGACGTGAACAGGCCGGCGAGCACGGCGAGTTGGACGGTGCCGAGGGACAACTGCCCGGCGGTCAGCGACAGTCCGGAGGAGGCGCTGCCGGCGAGCGTGCGGCGTACGTACATCCAGCCCACCGCGTAGCTCGCGCCCGCGCTCAGCGCCATGACGGTGCCCGCGGGATCCTGCCCGGCGAAGCCCCGCCACGCCCCCAACACCACGAGCACACCGGCGAATCCGACGGCGAGCCCGGCCACCCGGCGCCGCGTGGGGCGGTCTTCGGCGAGTGCGACGAGCGAGAGCAGCATGCCGAACAGCGGTGTGGTCGCGTTGCAGATGCCGGCGAGCGCGGAGGGGATGGTGCGCTCCGCGTAGGCGAAGAGGGAGAACGGCACGGTGTTCAAGAACAGGGCGGCGACGGCGAGATGGCCCCAGGTCCGTACGCCGCGCGGCAGCCGCTCCCGGCGCAGCGCCAGCACGATCAGCAGCACCGTCGCGCCGAACAGCAGCCGCCCCAGGGTGACATGGAGCGGCGCGTAGCCGCGGGTGCCCACCTTGATCAGCAGAAAGCTGAAGCCCCACACGAGGGCCAGCAGCGCGAACCGCAGCCGCCAGTCCAGGAGTTGGCCGGACGGACTGGTGTCCGGCGCCGCGGCGGTACGGGACACGGAGGTACGGGAAGCGGTACGGGAAACGGTGGCGCCGGCCCGCGGGCCGGAGCGGGAGGACCGGTCGCGCCTCGGGCGCGTACGGACGAGAGGGCGCGGAAGCGTGGGCATGCGGCCACGATCCCGGGCCGTCTCCGCGTAGTACAAGCGAAATCTGTTCGACCCGACCACGTAGCATCGCTTACATGTTCAGTCTTGAGCGGCTCCGTGTGCTCCAGGCCGTCTCCCGGCACGGCTCGGTGGTCGCGGCGGCCGAGGCGCTGTACGTGACGACGTCCGCGATCAGCCAGCAACTGGCCAAGCTGGAGCGGGAGAGTGGGCAGCAACTGGTCGCCAGAAGCGGGCGCGGCATCCGGCTCACCGACGCCGGACGGCTGCTGGCCGGGCACGCCGAGCAGGTCATGGCCCAACTCGACCTGGCGCGTGCCGACTTGGAGGCGCACCGCGGCAAGGCCGTCGGCGAGGTGCTGCTCGGCGCGTTCCCCACCGCGGCCCGCGGCCTGCTCCCGTCCGCGCTGGCAGCCCTCTCCGTCGAGCACCCCCAACTGCGGCCCCGGCTGCGGGAGATGGAGGCGGACGAGTCGCTGCGCAGGCTGCGCAGGGGCGAGGCCGATCTCGCGGTGGTGCTCGACTGGCACAACCGCACGCTGCCACTGCCCGGCGGCATGGCCACCGCACCGCTGCTGGAGGACCCGGTCGATCTCGCGCTGCCGGCCGGGCATCCGCTCGCGGGGCGGCGCCCGGTCGCGCTCGCGGAGCTGGCGGAGGAGGAGTGGATCTCCTGGCCGGACGGCGAGTTCTGCCACGAGTGGCTGCTGCAGACGCTGCGCGCCGAGGGCGTCGAGCCGAAGCTGTCGCACACGGCGGCGGAGCACCCGACCCAACTCGCCCTCGTCGCCGCCGGCATGGGCGTCGCGGCCGCTCCCCGGCTGGGCCGCGGCCCGGTGCCGGACGGGGTGGCGACGGTGCCCGTGCGTGACCCGATGCACCGCCACGTGTACGCGGTCTGGCGCGAGGACGCCGACCGCAGGCCGTCGATACGGGCGGTCGTGGCGGCGCTGGAACAGGCCGCCCGTACCTCGGCGGAGCCCGCGCCGCTGCCCTGACCGCTGCGAACCCCGGCTCGCCGGGGAACCGTTGACACCGTCTGCCGGTGCCCATAGCGTCACGGCAGCCAAGGTACTAAGCGGTTGCTCACCACTGAGTCGCCGGTGGGCCGCCACCGCACGCACCACCGCACCCGCCCGGACCCGCTCAACTCCCCGGGTGCACCGACCACTTCAGCGCGAGGAGAGAACAGCATGTCGACCACCGACCAGCGCGTCGCGATCGTCACCGGCGCGGCCCGGGGCATCGGCGCGAGCACGGCGGTACGGCTCGCGGCGGAGGGCCGCGCCGTGGCCGTACTCGACCTCGACGAGGCGGCCTGCGCGCAGACCGTGGAGAAGATCACCGCGCAGGGCGGCCGTGCGCTCGCCGTCGGCTGCGACGTCTCCGACTCGGAGCAGACCCGGACCGCCGTCGAGCGGGTCGCGGCCGAACTCGGGCCGCCCACCGTGCTGGTGAACAACGCCGGGGTGCTGCGCGACAATCTGCTGTTCAAGATGAGCGACGAGGACTGGGACACCGTCTTGAACGTCCACCTGCGCGGTGCGTTCCTGATGACCCGGGCCGCCCAGAAGCACATGGTCGACGCCGGCTTCGGCCGTATCGTCAACCTCTCCTCGTCGTCCGCGCTGGGCAACCGCGGGCAGGTCAACTACAGCGCGGCGAAGGCCGGAATGCAGGGCTTCACCAAGACCCTCGCCAAGGAGCTGGGCAAGTTCGGCATCACCGCCAACTCCGTGGCGCCCGGCTTCATCGCCACCGACATGACGGCCGCCACCGCCGAACGCGTCGGCATGGACTTCGAGGACTTCCAGGCGGCGGCCGCGAGCCAGATCCCCGTCCAGCGCGTGGGCCGGCCCGAGGACATCGCCAACGCCGTCGCGTTCTTCACCGGCGAGCAGGCGGGCTTCGTCTCGGGCCAGGTGCTGTACGTGGCCGGCGGCCCGCTCAACTGACGTACGGGAGCGCGAAGATGACACCACCGGCATCGGACGGCGCACGCGTCGCCCTGGTCACGGGCGCCAGCCGCGGCATCGGCCTCGGCATCGCCCGCGCCCTCGTCGCCCGCGGCGACCGCGTCTGCCTCACCGGGCGCAACGAGGACGCGCTGCGCGAGGCCGTGCAGTCGCTCGGCCCGCAGCACGCCATGTACGTACCGGGCAAGGCACACGACGAGAAGCACCAAGAGGCCGCCGTGGCCCGGGTGATGGAGGCGTACGGGCGCATCGACCACCTCGTCAACAACGCCGGCACCAACCCCGTGTTCGGGCCGATGGCCGACGTCGACCTCGGCGTGGCCCGCAAGGTGTTCGAGACCAACGTCGTCTCCGCGCTGGGCTTCGCCCAGCGCACCTGGGCGGCCTGGCAGCGCGACAACGGTGGCTCGATCGTCAACGTCGCCTCGATCGCGGGGATTTCCGCCTCCCCGTTCATCGGCGTCTACGGCATGAGCAAGGCCGCCATGGTCAATCTCACCCAGCAGCTGGCGCACGAGTTCGCCCCGGCCGTACGCGTCAACGCGGTCGCGCCCGCCGTGGTGCGCACCAAGTTCGCGGCCGCCCTCTACGAAGGCCGCGAGGAGGAGGCGGCCGCGCGCTATCCGATGGGACGGCTCGGCGTTCCCGAGGACGTCGCGGGCGCGGTCGCCTTCCTCAGCTCGGCCGACGCCTCCTGGGTCACGGGGCAGACCCTCGTCCTGGACGGCGGGCTGTTCCTCAACGCGGGCGTCGAATAACGCGGTTGGCGCCGGCTGCGTGCGGCCGCTCCGGAGTGCCGCGGGCGCCCCGGACCGGCCGCACGCGGTCACCGGTGCCGCACGCCGTGTCGATCCGCCTGTGGAGGGGTGATCGGCGCATGTTCCCGATTCTGTTGCTGAGGTAGGGTCTTCCTCGCCCCCGGCCGGAGATCCGTGCGGCGCCGGAAGTCTGGTGCGCACCGGCGAGCGGCGAGATGCGCGAGGCAGGACCGGCCGACGGCACTCACTCTGCAATCGCACCGGCAGCGGGGTATCCCGGCGACGGAGGAGCTCGTACGTGTTCGACCGGAACGGATCTGTGAAGGCTGCAGTGGCCGTGGCGATAACGACGGCCCTCGTCGCCGGCTGCAGCGTGCTGACGGGGGACAGCGGTGAGGTGGACCACTCGGTCGAGGTGGGCACCACCAGCGCACCGACGGTGCTGGATCCGGCTGCCGCGTGGGACAACTCCTGGGAGCTGTACAAGAACGTCTTCCAGACGCTGACGACCATGAGCCAGGACAGCAGTTCACCGCAGTTCGAGGCTGCGAAGCAGTGCGGCTTCACCGACTCCGAGAGCAGCGTCTACCGCTGCACGCTGCGCAAGGGGCTGAAGTTCTCCAACGGGCATCCGCTGACCGCCAAGGCCGTGAAGTACTCCTTCGACCGGATCTTCGCGATCGACTCCAAGTCCGGGCCCAGCGGACTCCTGGAGAGCCTCGACAAGGTCGAGACGCCGAACAAGCGGACCGTCGTCTTCCATCTGAAGAAGCCGGACGCCACCTTCCCGTTCAAGCTGGCCACTCCGGCCGGCTCCATCGTCGACCCCGCGAGCTATCCGGCGAAGAAGCTGCGCAAGGGCGACAGCGTCGTCGGCTCCGGCCCGTACACACTCAAGGCGTATGTCAAGGGCAAGAAGGCGGAGTTGGCGAAGAACCCGAAGTACAAGGGGCTGGCCCGGGTCAAGAACAGCAAGGTCACCATCGACTACTTCAAGCGCTCCACCGACATGACGGAAGCGCTCAAGCGCAAGAAGATCGACGTGGCGCTGCGGCAGTTGAGCCCCGGGCAGGTCAGCTCGCTGCAGAGCGCGGACGCCAAGGGCAAGCGCGACATCACGGTGCACGAACTGCCCGGCACCGACACCCGGTTCCTCGTCTTCAACCCCAAGGACCCGGTGGCCGGAAAGCCCGCCGTACGCAAGGCCGTCGCCCAGCTCGTCGACCGCAAGGCGCTGGCGCGCAAGGCGTACAACTGGACCGTGGACCCGCTGTATTCGATGGTCCCGACCGGCATCACCAGCCACACCAACACCTTCCTCGACAAGTACGGCCAGCCGGACCGCGACAAGGCGGCGCAGGAGCTGGCGAGCGCGGGCATCCACAAGAAGGTCCGGCTCACGCTGTGGTACACCACCGACCGCTACGGCTCCGCGACCAAGGTCGAATTCCAGGAGCTGAAGCGGCAGTTGGAGGGCTCCGGACTGTTCTCGGTCACGATCAAGGGCCGCCCGTGGAGCGAGTTCGTGAAGGGGTACAGCAAGGGCAAGTACCCCGTCTTCGGGCGCGGTTGGTTCCCCGACTTCCCCGACCCCGACAACTACGTCGGCTCCTTCGTCGGCAAGAAGAACGCGATCGCCACGCCGTACGAGACCTCGCGGATCACGAACAAGCTGCTGCCGCGCGAGCGCAAGGAGATCGACCGCGCGAAGGCCGGGCGCTATCTGGCCTCCGCCCAGCGGATCTTCGCCGACGACGCCCAGCTGCTGCCGCTGTGGCAGGGCAAGCTCTACGTCGCCGCGCAGCGGAACGTCTCCGGCGTCGAGTGGGTCTTCGACCCGCGGGCGCTGCCGCAGATGTGGGAGCTGCACAAGAAGTCCAGCTGGTAGCCGCCCCAGGGCGGTTGGGCCCGTTGTCGGTGGTCGACGGTAGGTTCTTCGCCGTACGACGACGTGACGACGGTGCGCGGCACGGCGGCGCGTGCCGTGGGCGCGCGGCCGCGGCGGCCGCGCGCGGCGGAGGTGGACGGTGCACGACATGCTGGGCACGCTGCCCGGATCCTGGCGGGACGCCCTCGGCGACGAGGCCGGCAAGCCGTATCTGAAGGAGCTGGCGGAGTTCGTCGAGCAGGAGCGGGAGCGCGGTCTCGTCTATCCGCCGCGGGAAGAGGTCTTCGCCGCGCTGCACGCCACTCCGTACGACGAGGTGAAGGTGCTGATCCTCGGCCAGGATCCGTACCACGGCGAGGGGCAGGGCCACGGGCTGGCCTTCTCCGTGCGGCCCGGGGTGCGCACCCCGCCGTCGCTGCGCAACATCTACCGCGAGTTGCAGGACGACCTCGGCCACCCGGTGCCCGACAACGGCTATCTGCTGCCGTGGGCCGAGCAGGGCGTGCTGCTGCTGAACGCCGTGCTGACGGTGCGCGCCGGCGAGGCCAACTCGCACAAGGGCAAGGGCTGGGAGACGTTCACCGACGCCGTGATCCGCGCGGTGGCGGCACGCCCCGACCCGGCGGTGTTCGTGCTGTGGGGCAACTACGCGAAGAAGAAGCTGCCGCTGATCGACACCGGGCGGCACGCGGTGGTGCAGGGTGCGCACCCTTCGCCGCTGTCGGCGCGGAAGTTCTTCGGCTCACGCCCGTTCAGTCAGATCGACGCGGCCATCGCGGCCCAGGGCCACACCGCGATCGACTGGCGCATCCCGGACCTCGGCCGCTGAGCGTACGGACGGGCTCCGCCGCGGAGCGTACGGTCCGCATCCGGCGCGAGCGCCTCGGGTGGATTGTCGGCGGCCGCCGCTAGCGTCGTCCGGCGACGGGAGAACCACAAGCCACGGCAGCCGCGGAAGCACGGTCGGGGCGCCCCACGGCGCCGCGGTCCGCGGTAACCGTGCGCGAACGGGAGGACGTTGTGGCGGAACGGCGGCACGAGGCGTCCGGGGACGCCATGACCACGAGGATCGGCCAGGCGGTCATGCTGCACCGGGCGGGAGACCGGGAGGAGGCGCGGCAGCGGTTCGCGCTGCTGTGGACGGAGGCCGCGGGCGGCGCCGACCACTTCCACCGCTGCACCATCGCCCACTACATGGCGGACACCCAGGACGATCCCGCGCTGGAGCTGGAGTGGGACAGACGGGCGCTCGCCGCGGCCGACGCGGTCCGCGGGGACGAGGTGCACTGGGGCGAACACGCCGTGGCGGTACGGGCGTTGTATCCGTCGCTGTATCTGAACCTCGCGGCGGACCACGCCAAGCTGGGCCAGGACGGCGCGGCCCGCGAGCACTTGGCGCGGGCGCGGGAGAGAGCGGGCGCGCTGGCCGACGACGAGTACGGCGCCGGGATCCGGGCCGCCATCGGACGGCTGGAGGAGCGGCTGGGCGTGCACTGAGGCGTCTCCGGGCCGGGCGCGCGGACGGTCGGCCGGCGAGCCCCGCTGCCCGGGGCCACCCCGACTGCCCTACGGGCAGCGGCCGTTCGCAAGGATTCGGCGGGTCCTCCCACTCGGGCGCGGTGATCGGGCAGGCCCTTGTACCACTCCCGTACGGACGGGTTTCGGCGGCCCCGGTGCCCGGTGCGGCCGGGCGCTCGGGGAGGATGTCCGGACGGAAGCCCCCGGTCGGGCCCGGTGCCCGGACCGCGGAGCCCGCCTGCCCGCCGGCTCGGCCGGAGCGGTCGGCGGGCCGGAGAAGCCGCGGGCGGGCGGGAGTTGGAGATCGGAAGGAACAGCCGTGTCGGAGCCCGTGTCAGGCAGTGAGCGCACCCTCGTCATCGGCGCCGGCGTCGGCGGCCTCACCGCCGCCGCCCTGCACTCCCGGGGCCGCCCGGTCACCGTGCTCGAACGCGCCCCGAGCATCGAGCCGTTGGGCTCCGGGCTGGGCCTGACCCCGAACGCGCTGCGCGCCCTGGACGCGGTCGGCGTCGGCGACGAGGTCCGCTCGCGACGCGGCCGGACCGCCATGGGCGGCATGCGCGCACCGTCCGGGCGCTGGCTCGTACGCACCGACAGCGACGCCCTGGCCGAGCGGTACGGCGGGCCGATGGTGGCGCTGCACCGGGCCACTCTGATCGACCTGCTGCGCTCCCGGCTCCCGGACGAGGTGGTGCGCACCGGAGCGGAGACGCAGCTGCTCGATCCCGGCGGCCCCGGGCAGCCGGCCCGAGTGCGGGTGGGCGACGAGGAGTTGACGGCCGGGCTGGTCGTCGCGGCGGACGGCATCCACTCCGCGGCACGCGGCGTGCTCTTCCCCGAGCATCCCGCACCCGAGTACGCGGGCTTCACCGCCTGGCGCGTCATGGTCCCCGGCACGGAGGTCGACGGCGAGGTCGCCCCGCACGAGACCTGGGGCCGCGGCCGGTTGTGGGGGACGCAGCCGCTGCACGACGGCCGCGTCTACGCGTACGCCACCGCGAAGGTGCCCGAGGGCGAACGGGCGCCGGACAGCGAACTGGCCGAGCTGCTGCGCCGGTTCGGCGACTGGCACCGGCCCGTGCCGGACATCCTGGCGGCCGCGGCCCCCGGCGACGTGCTGCGCAACGACATCCACCAGATGTCCGTCGCGCTGCCCGCCTACCACCGCGGCCGGGTCGTCCTGGTCGGGGACGCCGCGCACCCGATGGCGCCCACTCTCGGCCAGGGCGGCAACCAGGCCATCGAGGACGCCGTCGTACTGGCCCATCACCTCGCGGAGCACACCGGCCCGGAGACGGGCGAGGACGGCGTCGAGGGCGCACTCGCCGCGTACACCCGCGACCGGCTGCCCCGCACCATGGACATCGTGCGGCGCGCGGGCCGCATGGCGCGGACGATCAACATGACCTCGGCGCCCGCCTGCGCCCTGCGCAACGCGGCCATGGGGGCGGTCGGCCGGCTCCTTCCCGGGGTCGCGGTGCGCGCCCTCGACGGTGTCGCCGACTGGAGCCCGCCGGTCTCCCGGCCGTAGCTCGGGAGCAGGTCTCTTCTGGGGGCGTCAACTCCCGGGCGGCTGCGGCCGGTTCAGGCTCACGCTCCCGAATGGGACCGCCGGGGATGCCGGCGCCCCGCTCAACTCCCCGTCGCCGTAGGGGACTTCGCCCCCACCGGCTGCGGGTCGCCGTGCACGGGCGGTGCGGTGCCGCGGCGCCGGTCGCGGGCGCGTACGGCCAGGACGGCGGCGTACGCGAGCAGCGCGGCGAGCGAGGCGTGCACGATCCAGTCGCCCGTACGCACGTACAGCGTCCGCCCGGAGGCCAGCGGCACGGAGTAGATCCGCGCCTCGCTCGCATCGGGGCCCATGCGCCCGCCGAGGGGCGCGCCGGCCGGACCGTACACGGCGGTCACCCCGGTCAGCGTGGCGTGCACCATCGTGCGGCCGCTCTCGGCCGCCCGCAGCGCCGCCAGGGAGGCGTGCTGCTGCTGGGCCCAACTGCGCTGGAACGTCGAGGTGGAGGACTGCGCCACCAGCAACTGCGCGTCGTCGGCGGCGAGTTGGCGGCTCATGTCGGGGAACGCGGTTTCGAAGCAGACCAGCGGCCCGAACCGTACGCCGTGCGCCCGCATCAGCACCGGCCCGGCACCGCGCCGCCGGTCGACGACCGCGGCCCGGCCGACCTTCGTGGCCCAGCCGAACAGCGGCCGCAGCGGAATGTATTCGCCGAACGGCACCAGCCGCCTCTTGTCGTACCGCTGACCCGTCGGCCCGTGCGGGCCCACCAGCACCGAACTCTTGTAGATGCCGGGCCGGTCGCTGCGCCGCGCGTCCACGTTCACCAGCAGCTTCACCCCGAGGCGCGCGGACAGGGCGGCGAGCCGCCGGCGCAGTCCCGGGTGGGTGGTCAGGTCGAAGCCGACGCTGCTCTCGCCCCAGACGACGAGGTCGGGGCGGGCGCCCGCGAGCCGCCGCGTCAACCGTGCGCTGCGGTCGAAGCGGTCGCTGGGGTCGGCGATGTGGCCGGGCTGCACGACGGCGACGCGCAGCCGCCCGTACGGCTGCGGCCGCGGCGCCCAGGCGCAGGCCGCCTCCGCCGCGAGCGCCGCGGCCAGCAGTGCGGACACGGCGCAGCAGACGCCGGCGGCGCGCGCCCGCGGGCGCCTCGGGCGTATCCCGCGCGGGCCGCGGCCGGTGCGGGCGAACCCGCCGGTACGGCCAACGCCCCCCGCCGAGCGTGCGGTTGGCCCCAGCGGCGCGGGCTCCCGCGGAGCCGGCCCGTACGAGAACGCCCGGCGCGGAGCCGCCCAGCGCGCAACCGCACCGCCGATGCGCAGCGGCGGGGCGCGGCGTGGCGGGGTGCCGCCGGACGGTTCCGCACCGCGCTCCGCACCGGCCGGCGGTCCGGCGAACGGCGGCCCGGCGCCCGCCGTCGCCGCGGCGTTCGCTTCCGCGTACCTGCGCTCCGTGCCCGCCGCCCACGGCACGGGCAGGGCGACCACCAGCAGCGCCACGAGCGCGGTGTTCACCAGCACCAGCAGCCAGCTCACCAGCCACACTCCGCCGGCGGAGGCGAGCCGCAGCGCGGGCGTCACCTGCCACTGGCTCGCGCCGTACAGACCCCAGGGCCCGCCCAAGTACTGCCAGGAGCGCACGAGTTCGGCGGCGAGCCAGGCGGAGGGGACCAGCACCGCGGCGGCCGCGATACGGGAGGGCCCGGGCCGCCCGTGCAGCAGCCGCCGTACCAGCCATCCCCACGGGCCCCACAGCAGCCCGAGCAGCGCCGCTACCACGAGCAGGAAGACGTGCAGGTTCGGCAGCAGCCAGTGGTGTACGGCGATCATCAAACCGGTGCCGCCCAGCCAGCCGTCGACGGCCGCCCGGCGCCCGGTCGGTGCTGCGCGGATCAGCAGCAGCCAGGGCACGAGCGCCACGTACGCGAGCCACCACAGCGCCGGCGCGGGGAAGGTGAGCGCCGGAAGTCCGCCCGCGCAGAGGGGGAGTGCCGTGCGCAGACCACGGGAGTGCAGCGCGCTCCGCATGCCGGTCTCCTCTCGGTGCGGGTCCCGGCCTCTGGGCAGAGCCCGGTCTCCGTGCGGTCCGGTCTCCTCGCGGGCCCGGCTCGCCGGCGGTCTCCGCCCTGCGGCTGTCTGCGGGCGGAAAACCCCCTGCTCACCGGCGAGTCTGCGGGAGCGCGTGTGCAGCGGCGAATGCGCGTACGCCGGACTGCGCAGGCCGGTGTCGACCGATCGGGAGCCCGGCCCTCGGCGGCGGGCGCGGACGAACGCCCACCGCCGCCCGGGTCGGGTCGCTCGGGTCGGGCCGCCCGGTCCGGGGCGCGGACTGCTGCGCGCGGCCCGGTGGCGTTGTGCGGCGCAGCCGGCGGTGCGGACGGGCCCGCGCCCGCGCGGCCGGCGGGCGCATCGCGGTCCGCGGCCGATCCGGTGAGACCGCAACGCGGTTGTTGACAGCGGGAGTTGGGGTGGCAACCCTGTGAGTTTCCGACAACGTTGTCCCGCGTCGCGAATCCCCGCCGCCCCGGCCGGCCGCTCCGCCCGACGCCGTTGCCGGCGCCGTTCCCGACAGCCCTACGCCTCGGAGGCAGCAGTGGTACGTGCGAGACGCATCCGGAGCTTCGCCGGCCTGACCGCGGCCGTACTGTGCGCCGGCCTGGTCGGTGCCCCGCCGCCCGCCGCCGCGGCCGGGCACCGCACCGGCGGCCCGCCCGGCGGCGGCCAACTCACGCGCCTCGTCGACCCGTTCGTCGGCACTCGCAACGAGGGCAACACCTTCCCCGGCGCCGCCGTCCCGTTCGGCATGGTGCAACTCTCCCCGGACACCGGGCACAACACCGGCTACGACTGGGACGACCACCGCATCCGCGGCTTCTCCGCGGTCCACCTCTCCGGCGTCGGCTGCGGACTGGGCGGCGACCTGCCGGCCATGCCCACCACGGGCGACGTCACCAGTACCGACAACGCCAAGTACGCCTCCAGCTACCGGCATTCGGCGGAGAAGGCCAGCCCCGGCTCGTACAAGGTGGCGCTCGACGACTACAAGGGCACCACCGCCGAACTCACCGCCACCCGGCACACCGGGCAGCAGCGCTACACCTTCCCGCGCACCGCCAAGGCCAACGTCCTGCTCAACACCGGGCAGGCGCTGCACAAGGTGGTCCGCAGCAGCGTGCGGGTGCTCGACGACCGCACGGTGGCCGCCACCGTCACCGGGCGCGGCTTCTGCCAGGACACCCGGCCGTACACGGTGCACACGGTGACCCGCTTCGACCGGCCCTTCACTTCGCACGGCACCTGGGCCGGGGACGCGGTGCACAAGGGGTCCGGGAAGTCGGCGGGCGCGGGCCGGCGCGGCGCATACCTGCGCTTCGACACCCGCCACGGCGGCCGTCAAGTCGGCGCCGTCACCGCCCTGTCGTACGTGGACGGGAAGGGCGCGGCGCGCAACCTCGCGGCGGAGGGCGGGCGTTCCTTCGACGCCACGCGCGCCGCCGCGCGCCGCGCGTGGGAGCGGCGCCTGGAGCAGGTGTCGGTGCGCGGCGGCAGCGCGGAGCGCCGCCGGGTGCTGTACTCGTCGCTCTACCGCGCGCTGCTGCACCCCAACATCGGGCAGGACGTGGACGGCCGCTACACCGGCTGGGACAAGCGGATCCACCGCACCAAGCAGCACGGCTACTACCAGAACTGGTCGCTGTGGGACACCTACCGCACCCAGGCCCAACTGCTCGCGCTGCTCGCCCCGCACGAGTCCCGGGACATGGCGCTGTCGCTGCTGCGCGTGAACGAACAGGGCGGCTGGCTGCCCAAGTGGGGCTACGGCACGGTCGAGACGAACATCATGACCGGCGACCCGGCCACGCCCTTCCTCACCAACGCCTACCGGCAGGGGCTGTTGAAGGGCCACGAGGAGGAGGCGTACCGCGCGCTGAAGAAGAACGCCGACAAGGTGCCGCCCGCCGCCTCGCAGTACGTCGGGCGGATGGCCAACAGGCCGTATATCCGCGACGGTTACGTGCCGTACGTCGCGGACGGCGCGAAGCACAAGCCGGGCGACTCGGACTACCAGAACGGGGCCTCTGCGACGCTGGAGTACGCGCTGGCCGACGGCGCCCTCGCCGGCATGGCCCGGAAGCTGGGGCATCCGCGGGACGCCGCGCGCTATGCGAAGCGCTCCCGCAACTACCGGAAGGTCTTCGACCGCCGCACCGGCTTCTTCCGCGCCCGCGACCGCGAGGGCGGGTTCACCGGGCCGTCCGACCCGGCCAAGAGCAAGGGCTTCCACGAGGGCACGGCCTGGCAGTACAACTGGCTCGTCCCGCAGGACCGCAGCGGAATGATGGCGCTGATCGGCGGCGAGAAGGCGACCGAGCGGCGGCTGGACTCGTTCTTCGCCTACGAGCGGCTGCGGAGGGATCCGGAGAAGACGGCCCGCACGGTGTGGGTCAACGGCCCGTACGACTACGACAACGCCGACAAGTACAACCCGCAGAACGAGCCGGACCTCATCGCCCCGTACACCTATCTCTCCACCCGCACCCCGTGGAAGACGACCGACGTGGTGCACGCGGCGCTGACGCTGTTCACGGACGGGCCCGACGGGGTCACCGGCAACGACGACCTGGGGACGATGTCGTCGTGGATGGTGCTGTCCTCGATGGGCGTCTTCCCGGTCTTCCCCGGTACGGACACCTGGGGGCTGTCGACGCCCGCGTTCGACCGCGTGGACCTCCGGCTGGACCGGCGCTACTACCCGCGCGGCCACTTCACGGTCACCGCGGACGGCACGAACGACACGAAGCGCTACGTGCGTTCGGCCTCGCTCGGCGGCCGGAAGCTGGATCGTACGTGGATCAGCACCCGCGACATCCGCCGCGCCGGCTCGCTGTCCTTCTCGGTCGGCGCGAAGCCGTCCCGCTGGGGCACGGGCCCGGGGGACGGGCCGCCCGGAGTCGCGGCGGGGCGGTAGCGCGCCGCGGGAACGGCGGTGTGAACGAGCGCGGTGGCGGCCGCGGTTGACCGGCGGGTCCGGCAACCGCGGCCGCAGCGCGGTGAGTTGGTGGCCGAAAAGGGCCGGCGCCGGGTGCGGTGCGGTTGTGTGGGTACGGTCGGCTTTGCAACGGCGGCGTGACAAGGGCGTTCGGGGTCGATCACGGCCCTGTGGTGAACGGAGGTCTCCGGTCCACACTGGGGCGGCCGTAGGCACCGCGCCGAAGGCACCGCACCACGCACCGCACCACGCACCGCACCACAACGGGGAGTTGAAAGCCATGCGCAGCACGCGCCCTGTCGCCGCTCTCGCCTGCATCGCCGTCGCGGCCCTCGCGACGGGCTGCCAGGACGACGTGAAGCCCGCGCCCAGCAAGCCCGGCAAGCACGGACAGTCCGATGAGGGCGGCGGCAAGTCCGGCGGCTCCGGGGGAGGTTCGCACGCCTCGCCGCACACGGTGCCGAACGCGGACGCGGGGAAGACGCTGCCGCTGGGCCAGCCGACGAGAGTCCGCTACAAGCGGCCCGGCAAGGCCACCGGCCTGCTGGATGTCGCCGCGAGCAAGGTGCGCAAGGGCTCGCGCTCGGACATGAAGGACGCCAACCTCTCGCCCAAGGAGCTGGCCAAGCAGCCCTACTACGTCACGATGACGTACCGCAACGCGGGCAAGAAGTCCGTGACCTTCCCGGACACCCCGGTCGGCGTGCAGGCCGCCGGCGGCGGCAAGGTCACCAAGGTCATCACCGCCGGCGACGACGTCAAGCCGTGCCCTGCGGCCGTGGACAGCACCGAGGTCAGGCCCGGCAAGAAGCGGTCCAACTGCACGGTCTTCCTGCTGCCGGCCGGCAAGAGCCCCAAGTCGGTGTGGTTCCGTATGGACTTCGACAAGCAGCCCGTTTTCTGGCGGCCCACCCGCTGACTTCACGGATCCCCACCGCCCCCCACAGCCCTCCCACTGACTCCACGGCGCAGCACTCGCACCACGCCGGGCAGCGGCCCGGGCACGCCAACTCACCGGCGGGCCCGGGCCGTTGGCGTACGCGCCCCGCGCAGGTCCGTACGGCGCCCGCTCGCCGCAGCGCCCGGCGGATCGGCCGCGCGCGCCGGCAGACCGGCAGGTCACCAGGTCCGTGCAGGTCAGGGCGGGTGGCGTAACTCTGGCGTCATCTGCGGGAGTTAGCGTCGAGGTACGAACGCGGCGCCGCGCGACCCGTGCGGCGCCGCGCGTACGCACGGGGCGAGCACGGGGAGGAGGACCCGGCGTGGGCGGGACGGCGGACGGTACTGCGGACTGGCCCTCGGACGGTACTGCGGACGGAACTTCGGACAGCAGGGGTGGCGCACCGCGCGGGCGCTGGGACTCCACCCAGCCGCGCGCGCAGCGGGCGCGCCGCGTCGCGGACGTGCTGCGCCAGCAGATCACTGCGGGCGCGTTCCCCGGCGGCGTGCTGCCCGGCGAACGCGAGATCGGCGCCGACCTGAACGCCTCCCGGAACGCGGTACGCGAGGCCCTGGCCCTGCTGCGCGCCGAGGGCCTGATCGCCCGCCGGCAGGGCGTCGGCACCACCGTGGTCATGCCCAAGTACGGGCACGGTCTGGACCGGCTGGCGGGTCTCGCCGAAGCGCTCGAAGGCCACGGCACGGTCACCAACGACGTACGCGCCGCACGCCGCGAGCCGAGCCCGCCCGCGGCGATCGCCGGCCGGCTCCAACTCGCCCCCGGCGCAGGCACGGTGCACATCGAGCGGCTGCGCCGCCTCGGCGGGCTGCCGCTGTCACTGGACTCCACGTACCTCACCGAGGACGTCGGGCTGCCGCTGCTGGCCGCCGGCACGGACCTGGCGGGCACCGACCTGTTCACGCTCATCGAGGAGCACACCGGACAGCTGCTGGGGCGCGCCGAGGTGTCCGTACACGCGGTGTGCGCCGGGCCGGACACCGCGGCGCTGCTCGATGTCGCCCCCGGATCGGCGGTGTTCGCGATCGAGCGGCTGACCCGGCTCGCCGACGGGCGGCCCGTCGACGCCGAGTCGATCCACATCCGCGCCGACCGGCTCACGCTGCACGCCACGCTCCACCGCGGCGCCCCGCCACCACCCGGCTGACCGCGAACTCGCCGCGCACGCAGCCCCGTTGAGCCGCGGGGCACTCCACGCATCCGACCAGGGAGGACCGCCCATGCCCGCCGACACATCCGCGCCGTACGGGCGGCGACCCGCGCGCGCAGGCGCCGCCGTCCGCGCAAGGGAGGTGAGCGCGTGCTGAACGCGCTGGCCGCCACGTACTCCGCGGCCCCGACGGACCTCACGACACTCTCGCTGCTGGCGCTCTCCGGGCTGGTCGCGGGCATCGGCATCACCGCGATCGGACCGGGCGGAGTGCTCGCCACGATCGGCCTGTTCGCGCTGACCGGCCTCTCGCCCGCGCAGGTGGCCGGCACCGCCATCGTCACCCACGTCGCGACCGGCCTGCTGGGCACCGCCGCCTACACCCGCTCCGGGCAACTGCGTCACCCCGCAACGCGGCGCACGGCGCTGCTGCTGGCCGGCTCCGCCGTGCTCGGCACTCCGCTCGGCGTGCTCGCGAACACCCTCGTCTCCGGGCGGCAGTTCGGCGTCCTGCTCGGGGTGTTCGTGGCGCTGGTCGCCGCCTTGGTGTGGTGGCGCGAGAGACGCGCGGCACGGCCCGGCGCGGGCGCGGGCGGCGGGGGAGAGGACGGCGAAGTGGCGCACCCCGGCGCGCTGTTGACCTTCGGCGTCGGCTTCGGAGTCGCGGCGGCGAGCGGGGTGTTCGGGGTCGGCGGGCCGATGCTGAGCGTTCCGCTGCTGGTCGCCCTGCACCTGCCCGTGCTGTCCGCGCTCGCCGCCGCACAGGCCCAGTCCGTGGTGATCTCCGCGGTCGGCACGGCCGGGTACGTCGCGCACGGCGCCGTCGACTGGCCGCTGGCCGTCCTGGTCGGCGTACCCGAGCTGGCCGGCGTCCTCGTCGGTTGGGCCGTCGCCCGCGCGCTGCCCACCCGGATCCTCAAAGCAGCCCTGATCGCCGCCCTGTTGGCGCTCGCCCCGTACCTCGCGTTCCACGGGTGACGCCGGCCGTGGTGCTCGCCGCGCCCGCCGCGCCGTACCGGCAGGGCACCCCGCCGGACCGGCGTGCACCCGCCGCCGGAGTCACAGCTGCGAGGACGAGGCCGGCGCCGCGGACTGCTGCCCCGGCTGCCCCGGCTTCCCGTGCTTCTCCAACGGCACGTGCGGCGGCGCGTGCGCCCCCCGCAGCGCCGCCCGCTTGCGCCACGCCACGAGCGCCCCGGCCGCCCCGGACAGCGCGATGAACGCGAACGCGGCGAGGAAGGCCGGAGAGGTCGGGGAGGCGGCGCGGGCGCCGGCGACGACGTACGCGATCGTGTTGGGCGTCACCCCGATCGCGGTCGCGGACAGGAACGCGGGCCAGGTCATACGGGACACGGCCGCCGCGTAGTTGCAGCCTGCGAAGGGCAGTCCGGGCATCAGCCGTATCAACAGCATCGAGCGGAAGCCGTGCCGGCTCAACTGGCGGTCCGCCGCCGCGAGCCAGCGGGTGCGCAGCAGCTGCCGCAGCGCGTCCTGGCCCAGCGCCCGGCCCAGCATGAACGCGATCGCGGAGCCCAGCACCGTGCCCACCACCGCCGTCACCGTGCCCGTCTGCGTGCCGAAGAGCGCGCCCGCGGCGACGCTCAGCACCGGCCGCGGCACGAACGCCGCGGTGCACACGCCGTACGCGAGCGTGAACGCCACCACCGCTTCGCCGTGCGGCAGCCGCTCGGGCACGCCGTGCGTCACGAGCCGCTGCGGTTCGTAGAGCACCACCAACGTGCCCGCGGTGCCCAGCAGAAGACACAGGATCGCCAGCCGGAACCTGGGCGAGAGCATCGTCCGGGCCAGGCGGGCGGCGAGTCCGTCGGACTGCGGGGCAGGGGCGGGCACGTGGGGAGCGTAACCGACGACGGGGGCCGGTGCCTTCCCAGGTGACGGGCGGCGGCCAACTCCCGCCCGACGCCGTCCGGTTGCGTTCACCATCCGCGGACGCGTACGCGGACCGCGCCCAACTCCCGCTCCGCGCCTGCCGACCGGGCGTCCGCGGGCCGCCGCACGGGCCGCACAATGGAGACGTGACCAGCGAACCGATACCCGTGAGCCGGCGCGTCGACGGCGGCCTGGCCAAGCTGCTGCCGGACGTCGACCGCCCGCGCGCACGGCTGCTCACTCTCGACGGCGCGCCCCAGTCGTACGTCGATCCCGGCGATCCGCGGCACCTGGAGTTCGAGTACGCGCGGCGCGTGGGCCACGTCCTCGACACCGCGGCGCCGCCCGGGCGTCCGCTGGCGGTGCTGCACTGCGGCGCCGGCGCGCTGACCCTGCCGCGGTACACCGCCGCCACCAGGCCCGGCTCCCGGCAGCACGTCGTCGACGTGGACGGCGAGCTGCTCGCGTTCGTCGCCGAGCAGCTGCCGCTGCCGCCCGGCTCCGGCATCCGCACCGAGACCGCCGATGCGCGCGCGGCACTGGAGGCGCAGCCGCCCGGTTCGCTCGACGCGGTGATCTCGGACGTGTACAGAGGCGCGCGGGTGCCGCCGCACCTGACGACGCTGCCCTACGTGCGGGCGGCGCGGCGGGCCCTCGGCGACCGCGGACGGTACGTCGCCAACCTCGCGGACTCCGCCCCGTTCCGCTTCCTCGCGTCCCAACTGGCCACGCTCGGCGCCGTGTTCGCCCACCGCTGCCTGATCGCCGAACCCGGCGTGCTGCGCGGGCGGCGGTTCGGCAACGTCGTGCTCGTCGGCTCCGAGGCGCCGCTGCCGGTGGACGCGCTCGCCCGCCGCTGCGCCGCCGACCCGTTCCCCGCCCGGATCTGGGAGGGCGCCGAACTCGACCGGATCGCCGCCGGGGCGCGGCCGGTTCAGGACGGCGAGGCGCCGCCCTCGCCGGAGCCGCCGGAGGGCGCCTTCAGCGTGGGCGGCGCCTCGGCCGGCGCGGACGCCGGCCCGTACACGGACGGGGAGTTCGCCGCCGGCTCGTCCACGACCGGGACCTCCGAGGCCGGCACCACGGACGAGCCAGACGCCGCGGACGAGGTGCGCCGCGTGAGGTGACGTACGTCCGGCACGGCCAGCACCGCCGCCGTCAGCGCCACGATCAGCCCCGCGCTGCCCCACAGCGCCGCGGATCTGCCCACCGCCTCCTCGGCCGGTCCGGCCACCGCGGTCGCCACCGGCACCATGGCGATCGAGCCGAGCCAGTCGTAGGAGGAGACGCGGGAGAACTTCTCCTCCGGGATCTCCTGGTGCAGCGCCATCATCCAGGCCACGCCGAAGACTTCGATGCACAGCCCGCTCACCAGCATCACGCCCGTCAGCACCGGCGCGGACACGGGGACCGCCAGCGCCGCCGAGGGCAGCGCGAGCGGGAAGATCGACAGCATGCCGGCGCGCAGCATGCGGCGCGGCTTCCAGCGGGTCATCACCAGCGCCCCGCCGACCGTGCCCGCGCCGAATGCCGCCATCGCGATGCCCCACGGGCGCGCGCCGCCCAGCGACTCCTCGGCGATCTGCGGCCCGTACACCGCCTCGGCCGCCGCGACGACGGCGTTGACGACCGCGAACTGCACGATCACCGACCACAGCCAGCTGCGCGAGCGCACCTCCCGCCAGCCCGCGCGCAGCTCCCGCAACAGGCCCTCGCCGGGCCGCCGTTCGGGCATCGCGCTCAGGTCGAGCAGGGCGCGCAGCGAGGCCGCGACCGCGAACCCGGCGGCGTCCGCGGCGAGCACCCAGCCCGGCCCGGCGGCGGCGACCAGAGCGCCGCCGAGCGCGGCACCGCCGACGTTCGCGCCGTTCACGCCCGTACGGAACGCCGCGAAGGCGCGATTCGCGTGCTCGCCGCGGACGATGCTGAGCACCATGCCCTCGGCCGCGGGGGAGAAGAACGCGCGGGCGGTGCCGCCGAGCGCGGACAGCACCGCCATGTGCCACAGCCGGGCCTCGCCGGTGAGGACGAGCGCCGCGAAGGCGCCCTGGGACAGGCAGTTGAGGGTGTTGGCGGCGACCATCACGTGGTGCCGGGGCAGCCGGTCCGCGACCGCGCCGCCGACGAGGATGAACGCCACCAGCGGGACCGTGCGGGCCGCGGCGACCAGCCCGACGTCCGTGCCGTCGCCGCCGCTTTGCAGCACGGCGAACGCGGCGGCGATCGGGGCGCCGGACCCGCCGAGTCCGTCGATCACGGCCGCGGCGGTGAGCAGTGAGAAGTTGCGGCCCAACGTCGAGCCCTCCGTCGCGTCGCTGCTCCGTAACCGCCCCACAGGCGCCCTTCCTATGCCGTCGCGGCCCCGCCGTCCATGGATTTTCCCCGTCCGTACGGGAGTTGGGGGCGCGGCCGCCCGCGAGGAGGGGCGTGCGTCGGCACGGACGCGTCAGTCACCGCGCGGATCGTCGTGCCCGCCCGTGTAGTTGCGCAGACTGCCCATCATCTTCTTGAACGTCGCGTCCGATACGGGCTTTTCGCCCTTGGCGTGCAGATCGGTCGTGCCGACCCAGATCACCAGGTCGCTGTTGGAGTTGATCCACGACACCGCGACGGCCTTGCCGGCTCCGGTGGAGCACTTGTTCTTCTTGGGCGCGTTGTCGACGACCGCGGTGGCCGTGTAGCCGTGGATGCCGTGGCTGTTGCGGAAGGGCTTCGGCTTGGACAGCTTGGTGTGCTTGCCCCGCGTCTTCTCGTCCCAGCCGGCGATGGCGAAGTTGCCGGCCGCGATCTTCGCCGCCTCCTTGGTGTTCTTCGACCGCTGGCCACCCTTGGTGCCCATGCTGGCGAGGTTGTAGTTCTCGCAGTACTGCGGCTTGTAGAAGGCCGGCCCGGACATCGCCACCAGCGGCTTCATGCCGCTGCCGCCGAAGCCCACGAACGTGCCCTCGTCGGGCACTTGCCAGTCGGGGTTCTTCGGCACGTCGAAGGCCGAGTAGCGCTTGCTGTTGACGACGGCCTGCCAGCCCGGAACGACCGGCTTCGAGCCGTCGTCCTTCGGCTTCTGCTTCTTCTTCTTGTGCGCGGCGACGTGCTTCTTGCCGCCGTCGCCCTTGCCGTCGGTGAGGACGATCACCCCGGTGGTCACCGCGGCGACGACGACCGCGACCGCGACGCCGATCGCGATGGCCGTCGTCTTCGACTTGCCGCCACCGCCCTGCGGAGGCTGCGGCGGCATCGTGTCGCCGGGCCCGGAAGGTGACTGCCACTGCCCGCCGGGCGGCTGCTGCGCATAGGGGTAGCCCGCTCCGGGCTGTCCGTAGCCCGGCTGTGCGTACCCGGACTGCCCCTGCCCCGGCGGCTGTTGGTACGGGTTCGGCTGCTGGTATCCCGGCTGCTGGTACGGGTTGGGCTGCTGCGGCGCCTGCCCGTCCCCCGGTTGCTGTCCTGGCCACATGGTGAACAACCCTAAGTGTCCCGGTCCGTCGCCACCACGGCCGCCCTCGCATCGGTATCTACCCGGTACACGGCGAGGCGCGCCCGCTCGCCCCGGCTGCCGTCCCGAGCGCCGCGACCGGCCGCATTACCCGGTGGTAACGTCCAGGCATGAGTGCACAGTTCAGCGCGGAGACCGCGCAACAGCCCCAGTCCGCCGGGGAGATGCTGGCGGCCACCGTGCCGATGGTGCGCACCCTCGGCCTGGAGTTCGCCGAGAGCAGCGCGGAACGCGTCGTCGTCTCGCTGCCCGACCAGAGCGCGTACCACAACCACCTCGGCGGTCCGCACGCCGGAGCGATGTTCACGCTCGCCGAGTCCGCGAGCGGGGCCCTCGTCGTGGCCAACTTCGCGGACCAGCTCTCGCGTGCGGTGCCGCTCGCCGTACGTGCCGAGATCGGCTACCGGAAGTTCGCCCAGGGCCGGGTCACCGCGACCGCCGTGCTCGGGCGGCCGGCCGAGGAGGTCGTCGCGGAACTGGACGGGGGCGGGCGCCCGGAGTTCTCCGTACAGGTGACGCTGACCCGCGAAGACGGCGCCGTCACCGGCGAGATGACCATCGACTGGACGCTGCGCCCGCACCGCTGACGCCGCCGCAGCGGACAACCGTGCCCGGGTACGCAGCCGTCCGCCGCGGATCGGCCGCGTACCCGGCACCGGGTGTCGTCCGTCACGCCGCCCGTCCCTCCCGGCGCAGCCGCCGCCCGCGCCCCGCGACCGCCGCAGGCCATCGAGTAGGGTTCCCGAAGCGTGTCCGGGGAGGCGGGCACGTGCGCGGGCGGCCGGGCGTGAGTGCCGTCCGTCGCCAACCGTCCGGAGGGATACGCCCGTTGCACGTCCAGGAACTGCTTGAGTCGGTGCCCGCGGTGAGCGTGTACCTGCTCGTCGGACTGGTCATCGGTATCGAGAGCCTGGGCATTCCGCTGCCCGGCGAGATCGTTCTGGTCAGCTCGGCCCTGCTGGCCTCGCAGCAGCACTCGATCAACCCCGTGGTGCTCGGCGCGTGCGCCGCGGGCGGCGCGGTGATCGGCGACTCCATCGGGTACGCGATCGGGCGCAAGGGCGGCAGACCGCTGCTGGCGTGGCTCGGGCGCAGATTCCCCAAGCACTTCGGACCGTCCCATGTCGCCACCGCGGAGCGGTCGTTCCAGCGCTGGGGGATGTGGGCGGTCTTCATCGGGCGCTTCATCGCACTGCTGCGGATCTTCGCCGGGCCGCTCGCGGGCGTACTGAAGATGCCGTACTGGAAGTTCCTCATCGCCAACGTGCTCGGCGGCGTGATCTGGGCGGGCGGAACCACGGCCGTCATCTACTACGTGGGGAAGGTGGCCGAGGCCTGGCTCAGCCGGTTCTCGTGGCTGGGGCTGCTGGCCGCGGTGGTGTTCGGGCTGGGCTCGATGGTCGTGGTCAAGCGGCGCTCGAAGAAGGCCGGGGAGCACGCCGACCCGGGCTCCGAAACCGGCGGTGAGGACGGCGCCGAGGACCCGGAGAGCGCGGAGGCCGGCGACGCCGCCGAGGTCGGGGAGGCCGGCGGAGCCGATGGCGCTGCCGGGGCTTCCGGGGCCGCCGAAGCCACGGGGGCCGCTGGGGCCGCAGGGGAGCAGCCGTCCGATGGGGCGGCGAAGGCCGAGGTGGCGGAGGGTCCGCAGCAGACGGCCCGCCCGGCACAGGTGCCGACGAGCGACTGAGCCGAGCGCCGGCGGCCGGCCCCCGGCCCGCCCGCGCCGGACGGACGGCGGCCGGCTTCGGATCGGCTGGCTTCGGATCAGCTCGCCCGGACCGGCCGGTCGCAGCACGGCCGGCCGGTTTGCGCCCGGCAGTCGCCCAACAGCACTGCGCCGTACGTCAGTCGGCTTCCGGCGCCTCTCCGGTTTCCGGCCGCCCCGGCACCGACTCCCGGTGCCTGCGCGCCAGTTCCACGTACATCGCCGTGTTGGCCTTGATGCCCTCGCGCTCCTCCGCGGTCAGCTCGCGCTTGACCCGCGCGGGCACTCCGGCGACCAGCGAACCGGGCGGCACGTCCATGCCCTGCGGCACCAGCGCGTGCGCGGCGACCAGCGAACCCCGGCCGATACGGGCGCCGTTGAGCACCGTCGCACTCATGCCCACCAGTACGTCGTCCTCGACCGTGCAGCCGTGCAGCACCGCGTTGTGCCCGACCGACACCCCGTCGCCGATGCGGGCGGGGAAGCCCGGGTCCGCGTGCACGGTGCAGTTGTCCTGGACGTTGGAGCCCGCTCCGAGGGAGATGCCGTCGCAGTCGCCGCGCAGCACCGCGCCGTACCACACGCTGGAGCGCGCGCCCAGCTCCACGTCTCCCACCACCACGGACGTCGGCGCCGTGTACGCCTCCTCGTCGATCCGCGGCTCGTCGCCGCCCACGCCCGCGATCACCGCTCGGTGTTCCGCCATCGTCTCCGCTCGCTTCTCCGGACGTCCGCCCGTCGGCCCGGACGCCCAACCGTCGGTCCCGGCCGGAGAACGACACCGGCCGCCTCCCGCACGGTATGCGATGGATGGGTCGAAGATCACAGCGGTACGGGCGGTCCAGGCGGCGGCCGTGCGCACTACCGTGACCGCGTGCCCTCTCTCCGGAACCCGCTGCCGTCGCTCGCCTCCCGGGCCGTGCACGCCGTGTGGCGCCGGGTGCAGCGGGCCGGCGCGGTCACCGCCGAGTGCCCGGGCCCGTACGCGTTCCGGCGGATCGGCCCCGGAACGCGGCTCGCCTTCCCGCAGGGCACGATCTTCGGTGCGCCCTGGATCGAGCTGGGCGACCACTGCGTGATCGGCCAGGACGTGACGCTCACCGCCGGGATGCTGCCGGACCTCGACCTCGGACCGGAGACGGTGCTGCGGCTCGGCGACGGCGTCGTGCTCGGGCGGGGCAGCCACATCGTCGCCGACAGCGCGGTGACCGTCGGCGACGACGTCTTCTGCGGCCCGTACGTCTACATCACCTCGACCAACCACAGCTACGACGACCCGCACCAGCCCGTCGGCCGGCAGTGGCCGCGCAGCGCTCCCGTCGAGATCGGCGCGGGCAGTTGGCTCGGCGCCGGGGCGGTGGTGCTGCCGGGCGCCCGGCTCGGCCGGAACGTCGTGGTCGCGGCGGGCGCCGTGGTGCGCGGCGAGGTGCCGGACCACGCGGTGGCGGCCGGTTCGCCTGCGCGCATCGTGCGCCGCTGGGACCCGGAGGAGGGCTGGCAGCCGCCGCTGCGTACGGCCCCGCCGGTGCCCGTGCCCGAAGGCGTCACGCCGGAGCAACTGCTCGCTCTGCCGCGGCAGTTGCCGCCGCCGTCCGCGTAGTGCGGCGATCCGCGCGGGCACGGGCGGGGCGGAGGCCCGTTCAGCGGGGCTGCGGGCGGCGGGCCGTGCGGTGCGCCGACCGCTCCACGGCGTACCGGCGTTGAGTCGTCCCTCGGCCGGGCGGCGTCAGCCGGAGGCGAGCAGCACCGTGCCGAACAGCGCCAGCCCCGCGCCCGCGGCCTGGACCGCGCGCAGCCGCTCGTGCAGCACTCCGCGTGCGGCCAGCGCGGTCACCACCGGATACAGCGAGGCGAGTACCGCGGCCACGGTGACCGGGCCGCTCTGCGAGGCGACCATGTACGTACCGTTGGCCGCGACGTCGGCGAGGCCGACGAAGGCGAGCGCGGGCAGCGCGCCGCGCACGATGTGCCACAGCCGGTCCGGCTCGCCCGATCCGCCCGGCTCACCCAGTCCATCCGGTCCACCCGGCTCGACCGGCTCCTCGCCGGCAGCCGGTCCGGTGCGGGCGTGCCTGCGCGTGACGTACCAAGCGGCGCCGCCGACGGCGACGTTGGCGACGCGTTGCACGAACAGCGCGAGGAACAGCCCGGTGACGTTCGCCGACGCGTGCTCGATCAGCGCCATCACCGCGCCGAAGCCGAGCGCGGACAGCAGCGTCAGCGCGATGGTCCGCCGCTGCACCGGCGCGCCGCGCAGCTCGGGGCCGCCGGCCAGCACCACGCCGAGTACGGCGACGGCGATGCCCAACGCCTGTACCAGGCCCGGCCGTTCACCAAGCGCGAGCCCGGCGCCGACGGGCACCACGACCGCGAGCGAGGCCAGCGGGGAGACGACGCCCATCGGGCCGCGGGAGAGCGCGCGGTAGAAGGCGAGCATGCCGACCGGGCCGACGACGCCGGCCGCCACCGCGTACCACAGCTGCGGTCCCCACTCGCGCCAGCCGCCGGTCGCCACCACGATCAGCCCGAGCACGACGGCCGCCAGCGTCTGGGAGACGGTGACGACCGTGAGCGGGGACATGCGCCTGGTCAGCATGCCGCCTCCGAAGTCGGCCAGCCCCCACATGAGGCTGGTCGCCAGGGCGAAGGCCACGGCTGCGGTCATTCATACACCTCGCACTACAGTTGCGCGCACACGGAAGACCGCCCCACCGTAGTAGAGCGAACTGAACTCTGTCATCCACGATATTGGACGGTACTCAGCGCTGTGACGGACCTCGACCACCTCTCCCAGTCGCTCGCCCGCAACCTCAAACGCTGGCGCCAGGAACGGGGGTTCACCCTCGACGCGCTCGCGGCGCGGGCCGGTGTGAGCCGGGGCATGCTGATCCAGATCGAGCAGGCGCGTACGAACCCCAGCGTCGGCACCGTGGTCAAGGTCGGCGACGCGCTCGGGGTGAGCATCACCACACTGCTCGACTTCGACCAGGCGCCGCAGGTGCGGGTCATACCGCAGGAGCAGGCCGTGCGGCTGTGGAGCACCGAAGCCGGCAGCCACAGCACGCTGCTGGCCGGAGCGGAAGCCCCCGGTCCGCTGGAGCTGTGGTCGTGGCGGCTGATGCCGGGCGAGGGCAGCGAGTCCGATCCGCACCCGGCGGGCACGACCGAGCTGGTGCACATCGCGTCCGGGGAGCTGGTGTTGACCGTGGACGGCACCGACTACCCGCTTTCCGCGGGCAGTTCGGCCACCTTCGAGTCGAACGTGCCGCACGGCTACCGCAACGACGGCGAGGAGCCGGCGGAGATGACGATGGCGGTCTCGGTTCCCGCGCCGCGCTGAGCACGCGGCCCGTACCCGAGGCGCCGTCGCGACCGCGGAGCCGGCCGGACGGCCGTGCGGCGGCGGTACATAGCATGGCCGCCATGCGTGCACCCATCGGATCCTTCGACAACGCCGTGCCCGCCGCAGAGGCGGAGGAGCTGAGCGGCCCCGCGGCCGACGCCGTACGCGAGTGGCAGGGTGCGGTCCCGGCCGATCAACTCCTGTACGTGGACACCGATCCGGAGGTGGCCGACACCGCCGCCTTCGTCGAGCACTACGGCGCCGACCTGGCGCAGACCTCCGCCAACTGCGTCGTGGTGGCCGCCAAGCGCGGCGGCGAACGCACCCTCGCCGCCTGCGTCGTGCTCTCCCGCACCCGGGTCGACGTCAACGGCACCGTGCGCCGCCAACTCGGCGCGCGCAAGGCGTCGTTCGCGTCCCAGGACACGGCGGTCGCGGAGACGGGCATGGAGTACGGCGGCATCACGCCGATCGGGCTGCCGGCCGGCTGGCCGCTGCTGATCGACGCGGCCGTGACCGGTCTGCCCTGGACGCTGCTCGGCAGCGGCCGGCGGCGCGGCAAGCTGATCGTCCCCGGCAAGGCGCTGGCCGAACTGCCGGGCGCGGTGGTGCTGGAGGGGCTCGGCGTGTGAGGTCCTCGCGTACGCCGCTGTCGTACGCGTCGCGGTCCGGTGCCGGGTCCGCGGCGTCGGCGGTGAACGAGCCCGCGCGTCAGGCGAGTTGGCTCAGGTCGAGCGACAGCGCGGTCGAGTGCTCCGCGAACCCCAGCTTGCGGTACAGCGGTTCGGCGTCCGGGGTGGCGTGCAGATCGACCCGGGTGACGCGGCACTGGGCGAACCAGTCCAGCAGCGCCTCGGTGGTGGCCCGCGCGTAGCCGCGGCCGCGGTACCGCTCATCGGTGCAGACGTTGAAGACGAACCCGAAGCGGCCGGCCGGGTGCTGCGGGGCCGGCAGCCGCTCCTCGACCGTGCCCACCGCACAGGCCGCCAGCGCCGGCGCCCCGGTGCCGTCGCCGTCCACCACGAACGCGCCCAACCCGGGCCCGTCCGCGGAGAGTTCGGTGAGCCGCCGGCGCACCATCCGCTCGGTCTCCCGCTCCCACTCGCCGGGCTCGTCGCGGCCGTGCATGGCGGCGAACATCAGGCGGCGCAGCCGCGCCAGTTCGGGCGCGTCCGCGGGAACCGCCGGGCGCACCAAGGGCATTGCGGCGGGCACAGCAGGTACAGCAGACATACGCCGACGCTAGCGCACCGGCCCGGGTCCCTGCTCTGGGTGGCATCGTCCCGGGCCCGTGCGGCGGCACGTCCGCACGGCCGGGCCCGTGCGGCACGTCCGCACCTTCCGTCCCCCTTAAGGCAGCCCGGTACGGCGGTCCGGCTCCCCTTAAGGTGAGCCGCATGGAGCGGGACCGGGACGGGGAGCGGGAGCGGGGCGGAGCGCAAGGCCGCGGGCGGTACGAGACCGTCGCGGCGGAGGGCGTGCACGAGACGGAGGTCAATCGCTCGCGCTTCCTGTGCACGCTGGCACCGGCGGCCACCGAGGAGGAGGCGCGCGCCGTCGTGGAGCGGGTGCGCGCCCGGCACCCCGGCGCGAGCCACAACTGCTGGGCGTACGTGCTCGGTTCGGACGGTGCGGTGCAGAAGGCGAGCGACGACGGCGAACCGGGCGGCACCGCCGGCGCCCCCATGCTCCAGATGCTGACCCGGCGCGGGGTGCGGTACGCGGTGGCCGTCGTCACGCGGTACTTCGGCGGCACCAAGCTCGGCGCGGGCGGGCTCATCCGCGCCTACGGCGGCGCCGTCGGCGCGGCACTGGACGCGCTGGGCACCGTGACGAGGCAGCGGTACCGGCTCGCCACCGTCACCGTGGACCACCGGCGCGCGGGCCGGCTGGAGAACGACCTGCGCTCCTCGGGGCGCACCGTACGGGAGGTGGCGTACGGAGCCGAGGTGACCATCCGGCTCGCGCTGCCCGAGGACGACGTCGGCGCCTTCCGCGACTGGCTCGCCGACACCACGGCGGGCGGCGCACGGCTCGAACTCGGCGGCGAGGACTACCTGTTGCCGTGAGCCGGCCCGCCGCCGCCCGCCCCCGTACTCGCCGCTGACGTGCCGTCGGGGCCGCGGGCCGCCCGCCGGCGGGCCTGCCGGAGGGCGCTGTCAGTGGTGGCCCGTAGGGTCGTCGACCATGCGTCTGCTGCACACCTCGGACTGGCATCTGGGCCGGAGCTTCCACCGCATCAGCCTGCTCGATGCCCAACGCGCCTTTCTGGACCACCTGGTGGCCACCGTCGAGCGGGAGCGCGTCGACGCCGTCCTGGTCGCCGGCGACGTCTACGACCGGGCGGTGCCGCCGCTGTCCGCCGTCGAGCTGTTCGACGGCGCGCTGCACCGGCTCGCGGAGCTGGGCGTGCCCACGGTGATGATCTCCGGGAACCACGACTCGGCCCGCCGGCTCGGCGTCGGCGCGCGGCTGATGCAGCGCGCGGGCGTCCATCTGCGCACCGACCCCGACGACTGCGGCAGCCCGGTGCTGCTCGCCGACTCCCATGGCGACGTGGCCTGTTACGGGCTGCCGTACCTGGAGCCCGCGCTCACGCACGGCACGCTCGGTGCCGAACGGGCGGGCCACGAGGCCGTGTTGGCCGCCGCCATGGCCCGGGTGCGGGCCGACCTCGCCGCGCGACCCGCAGGCACCCGCTCCGTCGTCCTCGCCCACGCCTTCGTGCACGGCGGCGAAGTGTCCGACAGCGAGCGGGACATCACGGTCGGCGGCGTCGCCTCAGTGCCGGCCGCGGTGTTCGACGGCGCGGACTACGTGGCGCTCGGCCACCTGCACGGCTGCCAGACGCTGACCGAGCGCGTGCGCTACTCCGGCTCGCCGCTGGCCTACTCCTTCTCCGAGGCGGGGCACCGCAAGTCGATGTGGCTGGTCGACCTCGACGCCTCGGGCGCGGTCGCCGCCGAGCGCGTCGACTGCCCCGTCCCGCGCCCGCTGGCCCGGCTGCGCGGCACGCTCGACGAACTGCTGACGGAGCCCCGGTTCGAGCAGCACACCGGCTCCTGGGTGGAGGCGACGCTCACCGATGCGGTGCGTCCCGGCGATCCGATGTCCCGTCTGGAGGAGCGGTTCCCGCACATCGTGAGCCTGGTCTTCGAGCCGGAGGCGGCGGACTCCGAGGCGCCGGAGTCGTACGCGCGGCGGCTGCGCGGCCGCACCGACCGGCAGATCGCCGAGGACTTCGTGGGGCACGTGCGCGGCGGCCGCCCGGCCGACGCCGAGGAGCGGGCGATGCTCGACGCCGCGCTGGAGGCGGCCCGCGTCGAAGAGGCCGCCGAGGAGGGGGAGTTGGCGCCGCAGCGGGGCGGCGGGCCGCCCGGAGGTCCGGAGGCGCAGGCCGCGTACGGGGGCGGGGGCGCGGCCGCGCGGGACGCCGCCGGCACGTCCGTGTCCGCGGAGGGAGCACGGTGAGGCTGCACCGGCTGGCGGTCACCGCCTTCGGGCCGTTCGGCGGCACCCAGCAGGTCGACTTCGACGCGCTGTCCGCCGCGGGCCTGTTCCTGCTGCACGGCGCGACCGGCGCCGGTAAGACCTCGGTGCTGGACGCGGTGTGCTACGCGCTCTACGGCAGCGTCCCCGGCGCACGCCAGCAGCCCGGCGCCCGGCTGCGCAGCGACCACGCGGGAGACCGTACGCGCACCGAGGTGCTGCTCGAACTGACCGTCGGCGGCCGCCGGTTGGAGATCACCCGCAGACCGGAGCAGGACCGGCCCAAGCAGCGCGGCACGGGCTACACCCGGGACAAGGCGCAGACCTGGCTGCGCGAGTACGACGCCGCCAAGGGGGAGTGGCGGGCGCTCAGCCGCTCGCACCAGGAAGTGGGCGAGGAGATCGCCCAGTTGACCGGGATGAGCCGCGAACAGTTCTGCCAGGTCGTGCTGTTGCCGCAGGGCGACTTCGCGCGGTTCCTGCGCGCGGGCGCCGAGGAGCGGGCGAAGCTGCTCGGGCGGCTCTTCGACACCGGCCGGTTCGCCGCCGCCGAGGAGCACCTGGCGCGTATGCGCCGCACCGCGCTGGAGGAGCTGCGCGCGGGCGACGAGGCGCTGCTCGGGCTGGCCCACCGGATGCGCCAGGCGGCCGGGACGGGCGAACCGCCGCCGGGGACCGGCGAGTTCGGGCCCGCGGACCCGGGCACCACGCATTCGGGCACTGCGGGGACGGCCACCGCGAACTCGGCTGCCGCGGGCACGGCTGCCGCGGGCACGGCCGCCGTCCCGGACCAGCGCACGCGAGGCGGCGGGCCCGCCCCCGGCGACCCCGGACTCGCCGAGGCCGTGCTGGAGTGGGCGGCCCTGGCGCGTACGGACGCCCGCGAGCGCCGGGACATCGCCGGGCTCGCCGCGGCCGCCGCCGAACAGCGGCACGCCGAAGCCGCCGCCGCACTGGAGCGGGTACGCGAACTCGCCCGCCGCCAGCAGCAGTTCGCCGCCGCACGGCAGCGAGCCGCGGAGCTGGCGGACCGCGCGGCCGAGCGCGACGCGGCGCGCGCACGGCTGGAGCGCGCCCGCGCCGCGTCCGCGGTCGCCCCCGCGGTCGCGCTGCGGGACAGCGCCGCGCGCGCCCACACCGACGCCGTCGACGCGGAGGCCCGCGCCCGCGCCCGGCTGCCCGGTCTCCCGGACGGCGCCTGCGCCGACCGGCTCGCCGAACTGGAGGGCGCGGCCCGGCAGGAGCTGGGCGGCCTCGCCGCCGCCCGCCGCGCCGAGCGCCGCGTGGCCGAGATCGACGACGAACTCGCCGCCGCGGAGCGCGAGTCACGCGACGACGAGGAGACCCGGCGGGACGCCGAGGAGTGGCTGGCCGGCTGGGAGGAACTGCGCCTCGGCCACCAGCGGCGCCTCGACGCCGCGCAGGACGCGGCCGCGCGCGCCGAACACCTCGCCGGGCGATTGGAGCCGGCCCGCGCCCGGCTGTCCGCCGCGCGCCGCCGCGACCGGTTGTACGGGGCCGCGGACGAGGCCCGCGCCGAGCTGCTGCGCGCCCGCGAGGCGGCCGGCGCCGCACACGAACGCTGGCTCGCACTGAAGGAGCGCCGGCTGCGCGGCATCGCGGCCGAACTCGCCGCGGGGCTGCGGGAGGGCGAGCCGTGCGCGGTGTGCGGTTCGCCCGCGCACCCGGACCCGGCGCGGCCCGGCGAGGACCAGGTCGACCAGGCCGCCGAGGACGCGGCCCTGGCCGGCTACCGCCGCGCGGAGTCCGCCCGCGAGGACGCCGAGCGTGCGGCGCGCGAGACCGGAGAGGCGCTGGCCGCCGCACGCGCCGAGTCGGGCGCCGAGGAGACCGCCGAACTCGCCGCAGAGGCCGAGCGGTTGGCCGAGCAGCACGCCGCCGCGCACGCCGCCGGCGCCGACGTACACCCCGCGCGCGAAGCCCTCGACCGCGCCGAGCGCGAGCACGAGCGGCGGGTGCGCCGGCAGCAGGAGGCCGTACGCCGCACCGCAGCGCGCGCCTCACACCGCGAGGCCCTGCAGCGCGAACGGGCCGCGCTGGCCGAGGAGTTGGAGCAGGCGCGCGGCGGCGCCTCCGGTGTCGAGGAGCGGGCCGCGGCCCTGGAGGAGCGCGCGTCCGCGCTGGCCCGCGCCGCCGCCGCGGCCCGTACGGCGCAGGCCGCCGCCGAGCGGCTGCGCGAAGCCGAGGAGCAGCTCGCCGGCGCTGCACGCGGCGCCGGCTTCGACGGTCCGCGGGACGCCGCGGACGCCGTGCTGGACGAGCCGGCGCAGCGCGCGCTGGAGCAGCGGCTGGAGCGGTGGCATGCCGAAGAGGCGGCGGTCGCCGCCGAGTTGGCGGACCCGCGGCTCGCGGCGGCGGCCGCCGCCCCGGAGGCGGACGTCGCGGGCGCCGAGCGGGCGCTGGACGCGGCCACCCGGGCGCTGCGCTCCGCGTCCGCCGCCGACGACGCGGCCCGCACCCGCTGCACCGAACTGGACCGGCTCTCCGCGCAGGCCGTCGCCGACGCCCGCGCGCTCGCGCCCGCCCGCCGCCGGCACGACCGGGTGGCGCGGCTGGCCGGGCTGACCGCCGGCACGTCGGCGGAGAACGTGCGGCGGATGCGTCTGGAGTCCTACGTCCTGGCCGCCCGCCTGGAGCAGGTCGCCGCCGCCGCGAGCGCCCGCCTCCAGCGCATGTCCGCCGGCCGCTACACCCTGGAGCACACCGGCGAACGGACCGGCGGGCGCGGGCGTTCCGGGCTGGGCCTGCGCGTCGTCGACGCGTGGACGGGCGCCGAGCGGGACACCGCGACGCTGTCCGGCGGCGAGACGTTCTCCGCCTCGCTCGCGCTGGCCCTCGGCCTCGCCGACGTCGTTTCCGAGGAGGCGGGCGGCACCCGGCTGGAGACGCTGTTCATCGACGAGGGCTTCGGCAGCCTCGACGAGCAGACCCTCGACGAAGTCCTCGACGTACTGGACTCGCTGCGCGAACGCGACCGCTGCGTCGGCATCGTCAGCCACGTCGCCGACCTCCGCCGCCGCATCCCGGCACAGCTGGAGGTCGCCAAGTCCCGCACGGGCTCCCGACTCCGCCACCGCTTCGCGCCGTCGGGCGGCTGACGGGCTGCGGCCGGCGCTCGGCGCCCGGCGGCGAAGCCCCGGGGGGAGGGCGGTTTGCGCCGGCCCGCTTGGGGAGTGGGGGCGGTGAATTCCGTTCGCCGGTATGGGAGTCGGCGGGG
>Ga0164243_10001077_pt1 | contig 47106 bp, 53 predicted proteins | sample OricompcompostOP_FD_108781 | JGI IMG/M metagenome (GOLD analysis project Ga0164243, IMG submission 108781) | Organic Plus compost microbial communities from Emeryville, California, USA - Original compost - Organic plus compost (OP) | ecosystem: Engineered > Solid waste > Mixed feedstock >...
CCACAACCAACATCCAAAAACAAATGCCTCCGATCGATCCGGAGGCATTTTGATGACCCAACGTTAAGGGGTCCCGTTTGGACGAAAATTACCCCTTAAACAGGGTCCTCTTTCCATGAAAAATCACAGTCAAAGCTGGCGATCTGGTGGCTGAGGCTCGGCATCAGGCCGGAGCGCATCGAACCTGGTCAGCCCCAGCAGAACGGTCGCCACGAGCGCATGCACCGCACCCTGAAGCAGGAGACGGCGCGCCCGCCCGGCATGAACGCCCTCCAACAGCAGGGCCGGTTCGACGATTTCGTCAGCGAGTTCAACGAGGAACGTCCTCACGAGGCGCTCGGCATGAAGACGCCGGCCGAGCTCTACGCCCCGTCCTCAAAAGCCTATGAGGGCCTGCCGGAGGTGGAATACCCCTTCCACGACAGGGACATCCTCGTCACCGCCTGCGGCCGCATCTGCATGGCAAGAAAAAAGATCAACGTCTCGACCGTGCTCGCCGGCCAACGGCTCGGCATCACCGAAGTCGACGACGGCATTTGGCTCGTCAGCTTCATGCACTATGATCTGGGATATATCGACCTGGAACAGAGGACATTGCAGACCATCGACAACCCGTTCGGCACGAGGTTGTCACCCATGTCTTAGGTACAATCTGTTACCTATGTCTCCGGGCCGTACACAATAAGAAATGGTGTCCACGGCAGGATTCGAACCTGCGACCCCAGGATTCTTACCACTTCGACTTTCGTCGCCGCTGCAAGCGTTCGTGGTCTGGACTGTCCCTTCACCGTGGACCCGAAAGGTCTTTAGGCGCTGCCCGTCCAGTCTCTACACCTTCCCAGCGTCTGCGGGCTTGGCTCGGGGTTGGCTGGCCTTTGCGGCTGAAGCGTTCCCCGACTTTGAGCAGATTCACCACGGCGTTTCCGACCGTGGTGCCCAATTCTAGGAATCCTGTGCTCTATCCGACTGAGCTACGTGGACCTAGGTCCTTCATATCAATGACCCGTCCTGACGTCACGGGCTTTTTTTCAGAGTGAGTGATGCCTTTCCTGGAAGCATTTGAAACGTTCCGTTCAGTCCATAACCGGTAGCACTACCGATGTACGTTCCTCTGGTAAGTCAACAGGTTGCATGCTTTCGGTAGTAAGTTCCGGCCTTAAACACGCTCTATCCTACTGAGCTACGGGACCGGAATGCAGGGCACTCATAGCGCGGAACATGTGCGCCGCCAAGTCGAAATGGACGCGCCCAGGGAGACCGGAAAATTCCCTTCGGGACATTTTGCCGCGCCGCACCTTCTGGTTGGTGCGAAGACGTCCGCCCGCGCGAGGTATCCGCACCAGCTGGTACACTCAGGCTGCAAGCGCCGTTTCAGCCAATCTTACCCAATAGCTCACCCCGTGCGGTATCGCTTCATCATTGAAGTCGTAGGCGGGATTATGGAGGTTGGCACTGTCGCCATTGCCGAGGAAGATAAATGCGCCCGGCCGGGCTTGGAGCATGTAGGAAAAGTCCTCGCCCGCCATCATGGGCGGCGCATCGGTCGAAACGTTCGCTGCGCCCGCAATTTCACGCGCCACAGCAGCAGCGAATTCCGTTTCCGCGGGATCGTTGACCGTCACCGGATAGTTGGGATCATAGCTTACGGTTGCATCAGCTCCATGCGCCTCGGCAACGCCGTCGCAGATGGCGCGCAGGCGCTCCGATGCAAGCGAAGCCATTTCCTTTTTCAGCGTTCGGATCGTTCCGGCAAGCTGCACCGTGTCGGGAATGACGTTGTAGGCTTCGCCGCCATGGATCTTGGTCACCGAAACAACGACGGATTCCAGCGGATCGGCTGACCGCGCGGCGATGGTCTGCAGACCGAGCACGATCTGCGCTGCTATCACGATAGGATCCACGGTCTTATGCGGCATTGCGGCGTGTCCGCCTCTCCCACGGACCTCGACGGTGAACTCGGCAGTGGAAGCCATGATCGGACCGGATCGGATCGCAAAGTGGCCCACAGGCAGGCCCGGCAGATTGTGCATGCCAAACACCCGCGCGATACCGAAGCGCTCCATCATGCCATCCTTGACCATCTCGTTGCCGCCGCCGCCACCCTCCTCCGCCGGCTGGAAGATGACCGCCACGCTGCCCACGAAATTACGAGTTTCCGCCAGGTATTTGGCCGCACCCAGAAGCATCGCCGTGTGCCCGTCATGGCCACACGCATGCATCTGTCCAGGGATTGTCGAGGCGTAGGGCTTGCCGGTGGCTTCGTGGAGCGGCAGCGCGTCCATGTCGGCCCGCAGGCCGATACAGGGGCCGTCCCCCTTGCTGCCCCGAATGAGCCCCACCACGCCCGTTCGGCCGATGCCAGTCACCACCTCGTCGCAGCCGAACTCCCGCAGCTTGGCGCTTACGAAGGCGGCGGTCTCATGGACGTCAAACAGGATTTCCGGCTTGCGATGCAACTCGCGTCGCCATTCCCGGATCTCGTCATGAAGCTCTGCTGCGCGGTTTACAATGGGCATGAAACGCCTTCCTGCACTTGCGGTCGGTATGAAGTTTCGGAACAATGATCTTCGGATCTTTGCCACGATGCCGACATATGCGCTAGCTATCGCAGCGGCCGCGCGGCTGGATCCGTTTTCAGCGGGAACCCCAGACACATCTTACGGATACTGGCTGCGGACAGGCAACACGGAATCGGAATGACCATGCGGCTATGGCGTCACCACCTGCTCATCCTGCTGGCAGCGCTCTGCATCTCGTCTTTCAGCCATCGGGCGCTGGCGGGACCTTACCTGCTGATGGACGTGGGCAGCGGCCGGGTGCTGGAGCACGAGGATGCGTTCCGGCGCTGGTACCCCGCTTCGCTGACGAAGCTGATGACCGCCTATGTCGTCTTCCGCGCGATCCAGTTGGGCGAAATCGGGCTCGATTCGCCGGTGCACATCTCGGAGCACGCCGCTAACGAGCAGCCAAGCAAAATGGGCTATTCGCCAGGCTCCCTGTTGACCCTCGATAACGCGTTGAAAATTATCATGGTCATCTCGGCAAACGACATCACCACGGCGATCGCGGAAAGCGTCGGGGGATCGGAGGCAGCCTTCGTCGCCCGGATGAACGCCGAAGCGCAGCGGCTGGGGATGACAGACAGCCATTTCGTCAATGCGCACGGGCTTCCGAAACCCAATCAGTACACGACCGCCCGTGACTTGGCCGTCCTGGTACGCGCGCTCCGCTTGGAGTTTCCGCAATATGCAGCCTATTTCTCCATCGAGGGCCTCCGCTACGGCCAATCCACTAAGGAAAATACGAATTTGCTGATCGGCCGTTTCGACGGAGCCGATGGCATGAAGACGGGATATATCTGTGCTTCGGGCTTCAATCTCATCGCCACTGCCACGCGTGGAGAGCGAACCCTCGCGGCGATCGTGCTTGGTGCGCACTCGGATGTTCAAAGAGCGGAACTCGCCGCCGACCTGCTGACCCGTGGCTTTGAAGCCCCAAGCGGCGGGCAAGCGCTGGCGAGCCTGCGGCCCTCTGCTCCGACGATGCAGCAGGTGGCCGATATCCACGAGGAAATCTGCTCGAAGGAAGCCGTCGCCAAAAGAATCGAGGAGCAAGACGATCAGGGGCGCCTCGTCACGACGTCGCCATTCGTCGAGCCCCGGAAGCGCGAACCGCAATTCGTCTCTGTTGGCTTGATTCAGAAGCCCAGCAAGTCGCGCTATGCAAACATCCCGATCCCGACACCACGCCCTGCCTATCCGCCTCAGCCTGTCGCCGCAGAACAGGGCAGCTGAGCATGGCCGCACGAAGACCGATCTCACTTGTTATCCTCGCCGGCTTTCTCGGCGCAGGCAAGACGACATTGCTCAACCGGCTGCTGAAGGATCCAGGGCTCAAAGATACAGTCGTTGTGATCAATGAGTTTGGAGAGATCGCGCTCGATCATCTCCTTGTGGAACAGGCAACCGAAGGACCGATCGAGATTGGAGGGGGCTGTCTTTGCTGCACCGCGCGTGGTGAGTTGGCCGATACACTGCTCGAGCTGGCCAAGCGATCCCGGCCGGTTCGCCGTGTGATCGTGGAGACAACCGGTCTTGCCGATCCCGTCCCAGTCTTGCAACTGGCGATGGCCCACCCGGAGCTTTCCCAAGCCTACAGCATCGAATGCGTGATCACCGTGGTCGATGCGGTGAACGGCACGGACACCCTGAACGCCTATGAAGAGGCGCGCAAGCAGGTCGCGTTGGCCGATCGCATTGTCGTCACCAAAGCCGACCTTGCTCCCGATGACGATCGCGAGGTCCTGCTCCACCATCTTGCTGCTCTCAACCCCGACGCAGAGCTTCTCGATAGCCGTTGTCCTTCTTCGGTAGCTGCCGAAACCCTGCTACGAACCGTTTTCGAAGGCCGGCAAATGCCCAATGACCAGCATGGTGAACACGATCACGGGGGGCACAGCCATGCGGGACACCATCATTCCCACCGTGATTTCCTCAGCGTTTCTCTCACCCTTGATCGGCCGATGCTTCGCGCCGCGATAGAGAACTTCCTTGATCTCCTGGCCTCGCAATTGGGCGAGCAGCTCCTGCGTATCAAAGGCCTGGTGGAGACGACCGAGGATCCCGGCCGCCCCCTGCTGATCCAGGGAGCACAAAGGGTACTGCACGCGCCCGAGATTCTTCCCGAATGGCCAAGAGGCGAACGTGGAACGCGGATCGTGGTTATCGGTCGCGCCTTCGATCCGGATTATGTCCGCCGCATCTTCGCAGCCTTTGCAGGGCAGACGGCGCTCGATACGCCTGACCGCGCCGCCGTTGAGCAGAACCCGCTCGCGATACCCGGCTTTCGGGTCTAACGGGAAGTTGGAAAAGTCTCTCGGCCACTCGCCGGAGCGGAACAACGCAATCAGCGATTCACGCCTGCAGCAGCTTACCCGCCTCCACCGGCAGCGATTGCATCACCCGAGGTCATTGGCAGAGGCCGGTGTTCCGACCCGCTAGTTGCGAAACATGCTCCAGAGCCGGCTCATGCGACCCTGTTCCGGGGCAGGCGTAGGTGCCGCTTCCGCCTGCACCGGTTCATTGCCCGTCTCAGGACGGCTCGGGCTGGGGCTCGGCGTAGGCACCGAGCCTGTGGTAAGCGGCGTCGCGCCGACCTGCATCTGCGTGGCCACGGTTCCTTCTGCGTCGCTGGTCGCCGAAACCCCCTGGCTTCCGCCGGTTTGCGCCTGCTGCGACGCCACGTCCGCCTGCGTTGCGGAGGGTGTTCGCGCTGTAGGTGCATAGGCCGTGACGGTCGAGGACATCGGCCGCTTGGCCTTCGCGACCATCACCGGCGTCAGCGATGGCGGCTCGGGGCTCACCTTCTCGCCACGGGCACGGCGGCGGCTCCAATCGGCCACGAGCTTGGCCTCCTCGATGCCCGCGATTGCCGGCTTCTTCTCCTTCTTCGGCCACTTCCATGCGGCCTGGGAGATGGCGAGATCCTGCTTCTTCTTGTAGGCCTGATACGCCGTCAGCAGCGCTTGCGGCTGTGTGGAAGGAGGGCAGGCTCCAACCGGATCGAAGCTGTAGCCTTCCGCCGGCGTGCGGTTGAAGACATAACGCCTTTCGCAAACATCCACCTTCGGCGGTACCCTGGTGATCTCGAAGTAGTCGTAGCCTTCCTTCAGCATCTGCCAGAACGGATAGTTCGGGTCGTTGCGATAGCGCGCCATGTTTTGCGGCGTCATCCGGAAGGGGAAAGCCTGAAACTGGAATGCCTCTTGACCGCCACGGAACGCATCCCTGGCAAAGGCATAGATTTCTTCGACCTGCTCGTCCGTCATGGAGTAGCACCCTGCGGAAGAGCACGCTCCATGCACCATCAGATGTTGGCCGCTACGGCCATTGGCCTGGTCATAGGCGTTGGGAAAGCCGATGTTGAAGGCCAGGTGATAGTTTGAATTCGGATTCATCTGGTGAGGGCGGATCGTGTAGAAGCCCTCCGGCGCCTGCCGGTCGCCCTCGATGTATTTCGGCCCAAGTTTGCCGGACCATTTGCAGATCTCGTAGCTTGTCACGAGATCATAGCGGCCGTCCTTCTTCTGCTTCCAGACCTCGAGCACGCCTTCTTCCTTGAAGACGCGCATCATGATCGGGGCGTCTTTGCTCATCCCCTTGGCCTGCATGATCTGCGTGATCTCGTGCGGCAGCTTGCGCTCGGACTTCGGCGCGATGTCATCCAGGGAGCCGCTGCATCCGGACAGGACGAGGGCGGATACAAGCGCAGCGCACGCGAATCGGCTTTTCATGCAATGATCTCTGTTACGGTCGCCTTACCCCTCTCCCGGCGGTGGGAGGCGGATTTCTCCGCTACTAAATACCCGTTAGGCTTGACAAATCATTACTAAGAGCCCTGAGCACATTAGGGCTTATCTTGAAGAGCCAGGCAAGGCAAGACTGAGGCAGACAACAGGAATATGCTGCAACCCTGTCGGCGCCCATTTAGTACAAGGAAAACCGCTCGCGAACACGGCGGAGAGTGATACGGGCAGGCGTTTAGCCGTTTGCCTAGAGGCTCCGCCCGATGGCCAGGAACTTTTCCCGCCGATGCTCGCGATAATCGTTTGTTGCTTCCGCAAGCTCGCGGAGACCTTTGTCGATCGTTTCGCCGGTGGCCTGGATCACCGTGTCCGGTGAACGGTGCGCCCCGCCCACCGGCTCCGGGATGATACCGTCAATGATCTTGAGCTGCAGAAGATCTTGCGCGGTAATCTTCATATTGGTGGCGGCATCCTTCGCACGCGTCGGATCGTGCCAGAGGATCGACGCCGCCCCCTCGGGCGAGATCACCGAATAGATGGAATGCTCCAGCATGTAGACCAGATTGGCCGTTGCGATGGCGATTGCTCCGCCCGACCCCCCTTCGCCGATGATGACGGAAACGTTGGGGACTTTCAGGCTCAGGCACTTGGAGGTCGATCTGGCGATAGCCTCGGCTTGGCCGCGCTCCTCCGCACCGATGCCGGGATAGGCGCCGGCCGTATCGACGAGACTGACCACGGGGATGCCGAAGCGATCGGCCAGATCCATGACACGGACCGCCTTGCGGTAACCTTCCGGTCTCGCCATCCCGAAATTATGCTTTAGCCGGCTCTGAGTGTCGTTGCCCTTCTCCTGACCGACGATGGCGATGGATTCTCCTCTGAAGCGAGCGAAGCCCGCCACCACTGCCTGGTCCTCTCCGAAGGCGCGGTCGCCGGCGAGCGGCGTGAAATCGGTAAAGAGAGCCCGGACATAATCCATGCAGTGCGGCCGGTCCGGATGCCTGGCCACCTGTGCCTTCTGCCACGGCGTGAGCGCCCGATAGATATCACGCAGCGCATCCTTCGAGCGCTTTTCAAGCCGCGCGATCTCCTCGGCGACATCGACCGCCTCACCGCTTTCGGAAAGCTTCTTCAGTTCAAGGATCTTGCCTTCGAGGTCGGCGACCGGCTTTTCGAAATCGAGATAGTTATACATTCACCCGCCAAATCGAACACGAGATACTGCGGTTTTGGGCACTGCTGGCAGCTCTACCGCCAAAAAATCGTGGCTTCACATAGCGGTGATGGGCCTAATGGGCAAGCGGATGGTGTTTGTGCACCAGTTCTTGCAGCCGTTTTTCCAGCACATGCGTATAAATTTGCGTCGTCGAGATATCGGCGTGGCCGAGAAGTTGCTGCACCGCTCGAAGATCAGCACCGTTCTGCAGAAGATGGCTGGCGAAGGCGTGGCGCAGCACGTGCGGAGAGACTTTCGACGAGGCGATGCCGGCCCTTGCCGCAAGACCCTTCAACTCGCGTGCGAACACCTGCCGGGGCAAATGCCCGCTTTCGGAGGAGGCTGGAAACAACCACGGGCTTTCGGCAAGCGCCGGATGCTGCGCCCGCTCCTTGAGCCAGAGCGCCACCGCTTCCCGCGCCTTGGCCGAAAGCGGCACCATGCGCTCCTTGCTGCCCTTGCCCCGCACGGCGAAGAACCGTTCGTCGCGCACCGCCATTGTGACAGGCAGGCTTACAAGTTCCGATACACGCAGGCCCGAGGCGTAGAGCATCTCAAGCAGCGTGGAGAGGCGTTGTGCGGCCAGCCGCTCAGGCGTGCCCTCAGCTGCAGTCCGCGCTTCCTCGGCCGCCCTGTCGAGAAGACGTGTTGTCTCCGCCTCGCTCAGCGTCTTTGGAAGCGCTCTGCCCTTCTTCGGACTGTCCAGCACGCCTGTCGGATCGTCGCCACGCAATCCCTCAGCATAGAGGAATTTGAAGAACTGCCGCAGCGAGGAAAGTTTCCGCGCCTGCGTCGTCGGCGCAAACCCTCGCGCAGCCATATCGGAAAGGTATTTCCGCACGCCGGCGGCGCTCGCTTCCGCAAGGCCTTTGTCAACGGCCGTCAGGAACGCGTCCGCATCCTCCAGATCGCGCCGGTAAGAGGAGAGCGTATTGTCGCTCGCCCCCCGCTCGGCAGCCATCATTTCCAGAAAGGCTTCAATCTTTGCGCCACTCGCCATTCGAACTCCAACGCCGCAAAGGCCGTGGTTCCCGGAGTGAAAAGGCTTATCCGGAGAAGGCAAAGAATTTCCCAATGAAGGGTAAATAAAGGCCCTAACGCGGTGCAACGCGCTCAAGCGGGACGGTGATCGTCATCTCCGTCCGCTTCGGCTCCACGAAAGTGGCAAGCGCAAACATGGCGGCATAAAAGAGCCCCGCCAGTATCGCCATCGTCGTCAGAAGCCGGAAGAGTGTCGGCATTGAATCACCTGCCGGATGGAATGCGCCCGCTTATGTCGCGACCCTTTCGGCAATGCAAGGCCGCAGGCTTTCGTTCCCGCCGCTTGACGGTTCCCCGTTTTCATGTCGAAAGCTGTCGCATGACGTCAGCAGACAAAATTGACAAATTGGACGATCTGCCCGAGCTGCGCGAACGGCTCGGAAGGCGCAACATCGTGTTCGTTGGCCTGATGGGAGCCGGCAAGACGGTGATCGGACGCAAGGTCGCTGCGATGCTGAACCTCCCGTTCGTCGACAGCGATCAGGAGATAGAGACCGTCTCGCGCATGACAATCCCCGAGCTCTTCGCCAATTATGGCGAGGAGGAATTCCGCGCGCTGGAGCGCCGCGTCATCGCGCGCCTGCTCAAGGGAGGGCCGCAGGTGCTCTCGACCGGCGGCGGTGCATTCATGAGCGAGACGACGCGGAAGGCGGTCGGCCGCTATGGCGTGTCCGTATGGCTCAAAGCCGACCTCGATACCCTGATGCACCGCGTGGCCAAGCGGCAGAACCGCCCGCTTCTCAACACGGAGAACCCGCGGGAGGTCATGCAGCGTCTGATGGATGCGCGCTATCCGGTTTATGGGCTCGCCGACATCGTCGTATTGACGCGCGACGAACAGAAGGAAGTGATCGCGGCGGAGGTCGTGGACGGCCTCTCCGCTTTTCTCGGGAAGGATGCATGACCCAGGACGTTCCTCCGGAAAACCGTGAGGCCGGCGCCGCCGCGACTGTTCCCGTCGGCCTCGGCGATCGCGCTTACGACATCCTCATCGGGCCGGGTCTGCTCGCCCGCGCCGGCCATGAGTTGGCTGCACGCCTGCCGGGCACGCGCGTCGCCATCGTTACCGACGAGAATGTCGCGGAAGCCCATCTGGAAGCCTTCGAGAAGAGCCTGGCCGAGGCGGGTGTCGGCAGCGTCGCCGTGACCCTCAAGGCCGGCGAGCGCAGCAAGAGCTTCGAAGCTTTGGAAGAGACGATTGATGCCGTACTGGCAGCCAGGCTGGAAAGGCGGGACACCGTCGTGGCTCTCGGCGGCGGCGTGGTCGGCGATCTCGCCGGCTTCGTAGCGGGAATCGTGCGCCGAGGCATGAATTTCGTGCAGGTGCCGACCACGCTGCTCGCCCAGGTCGATTCCTCGGTGGGCGGCAAGACCGGCATCAATACGCCCCATGGGAAAAACCTTGTCGGCGTCTTCAATCAGCCGAAACTGGTGTTGGCCGATACGGACGTGCTCGACACGCTCCCCTCGCGCGAATTCCGCGCCGGCTACGCAGAGGTCGTGAAGTACGGGCTCATCAACCGGCCGGCATTTTTCGAGTGGCTGGAATCCAACTGGCGCGAGATTTTTTCCGGCGGGCATGCTCGCATCGAGGCGATCGCGGAGTGCTGCCGGGCCAAGGCCGAGATCGTCGAACGCGATGAACACGAGACGGGCGAGCGGGCCCTGCTGAACCTCGGTCACACATTCGGCCATGCGCTGGAGGGGGCGACCGGTTACGACGGTACGCGGCTCGTGCACGGGGAAGCGGTGGCCATCGGCATGGTCCTGGCGCACAAATTTTCCGCACGCATGAACCTTGCAAGTCCCGATGAAGCGCAGCGCGTCGAAGCGCATCTGAATGCCGTTGGCCTTCCGACGAGGCCGGAGCACATCCCGGGCGCCCTGCCGGATGCCGAGGCGCTCCTCTCCTTTATCGCGCAGGACAAGAAGGTGACGCGCGGTGCGCTGACCTTCATCCTCACCCGCGGTATCGGGCAGTCTTTCATCGCCAAGGATGTGCCTGCGTCGGAGGTCCTCGCCTTCCTGAGGGAGTTCGAAGCGCGATGACCACCGGGATATTTCTGACGGGCGGCATCATTTTCTGCCTGATCGTCCTGTCCTTCTTCTTTTCGGGCACGGAAACCGGCATGACGGCCGTTTCCCGTGCCAGATTGCATACATTGGAAAAGGCAGGAGACAGTCGCGCCGCGCTCGTGCAGAAATTGATCGCTCGCCGCGACCGGCTCGTCGGCGCTTTGCTCATCGGCAACAATCTGGTGAACATCCTGGCTTCGGCACTGGCGACAAGTGTCCTGCTTGCCCTGTTCGGCGACGCGGGCGTGGTCTATGCAACCATCGCGATGACGGTGACGCTGGTCATCTTCTCGGAAATCCTTCCCAAATCCTGGGCACTGGCCCGGCCTGAACAGTTCGCCCTTTTCGTCTCCCCCTTCGCGCGCTTTGCGATACTCGTCTTCGGGCCTCTCTCGTCGGCTGCGAACGCGATCGTTCGGCTGCTCCTTTCCATCTTCGGCATAAATCTTTCGCGCGACGAACCGCTTCTATCGGCCCATGAGGAACTGCGCGGCACCGTGGAAGTGCTGCACCGAGAAGGCGCGTTCGTGAAGCAGGACCGGGATCGCGTCGGCGGACTCCTCGATCTGCGTGAGCTCGAAGTGTCCGACATCATGATCCACCGTACCAATATGCGCTCGGTCAACGCGGACGACCCGCCGGAAATGGTTGTGAGCGAGATCCTGAAAAGCCCGTACACGCGCATGCCGGTGTGGAAGGGGACGACCGAGAACATCGTCGGCATCGTCCATACGAAGGACCTGCTGCGTGCTCTTCATGAGGTCGACAACGATCACAACCGGATCGACATCATGAAGATCGCCACGAAACCATGGTTCGTCCCCGACACCACCTCGCTGCAGGACCAGCTCAACGCTTTCCTGCGGCGCAAGGCGCACATTGCCATCGTGGTCGACGAATATGGCGAGGTGGAAGGCCTCGTTACCCTCGAGGACATCATCGAGGAGATCGTGGGCGATATCTCCGACGAGCATGACGTGGAAATGCAGGGCGTAAAACAGGAGGCCGACGGCTCGATTGTCGTCGACGGCTCGGTCCCCATCCGCGATCTCAATCGCGCGCTCGATTGGAACCTGCCTGACGACGAGGCTACGACCATCGCCGGCCTCGTCATTCACGAGACGCAGACCATCCCTGAAGAGAAACAGGCCTTCACCTTCTTCGGCAAGCGTTTCATCGTCATGAAACGCGAGAGGAACCGCATCACCCGCTTGCGTATCCGCCCGGCGGTGGAGGAGAAGCCGACGGGCAGGGAGGAATAGGCAAACCGCTGGCTCTGGAACGGAGCGAGCTCACATCCGCCCGCGCATCCTTCTCTCACCAGCGTGTCTGCTCGCCCGGCGCCGACGGCTCAATGGCAAGCGCATGCACGCCGCGCTTGAACTCCTCCGCCAGGACTTGGTTCACCGCGCGGTGACGTTCGATGCGGCTCATGTTGGCAAACGCCTGGGCGACGATCCGTACACGGAAATGCGTCTCGCCCGTGCCATCGAACGTCTCTTCACGTCCGTGCTCGGTATGATGATGGCCGGCGTGCAGATGGCTTTCGTTGATAACGGCGAGCCGATCCGGCGAAAAGGCTTCTGTGAGCTTGTTCTCGATCGAGGTTTTGATGGACAAGAAAGCCTCCTGACACCATATAGGGGATGCTCCCCGTCGTGATCTGAGTCATGGCCTAGGTCCAACGCCCGCGAAATGTCAATTCTTGTTTCGCAGCGGCGAAAGGCCATAATCTCTGCTGATTTGCTGATTTTCAGGACAGGTATGAAACTGAACTCGAAATATTTCGAGAAGATCCGCATCCGGCCGGATCCGCAGGCAGACGCCAAGCCCGATGCACCGCGCTGCCAATGGGATGGTTGCAACGAGCCGGGCGTGCATCGCGCGCCCGTCGGCAGGCACCGGGAGGGGGAATATTTCCGCTTCTGCTTCGAGCACGTGCGCGAATATAATAAGAATTACAATTATTTCTCCGGTCTGAAGGACACTGAAATCGCACGCTTCCAGAAGGAGGCGCTGACCGGCCATCGTCCCACATGGAAGATGGGGTCGCTGGGACATGGTCAGGCGGCGGCTGACTTCGCGCCGTTTCGTTCGGGCCAGGCGAGCTATTATCGCCGCCTGGGAGACCCGTTCAATCTGTTCGGCAACTCAGGTCGCGCCACTGCGCCGGCGGAAAGGCGACTCAAGCCGCTTGAGGCCAAGGCGCTGGAAACGCTGGGCCTGACGGCGAATGCGACTGGCGCGGATATAAAGGCGCGCTATAAATCGCTGGTGAAACGCCACCATCCGGATGCGAATGGCGGCGACCGAGGCTCCGAGGCGCGTCTCCGAGATGTTCTTCAGGCCTACCGGCTCCTCAAGCAGGCGGGTTTCTGTTAGCCCGGGTCTCTGCTAAGAGGCCACCGTAATGATGACAAGCGGCGCGAGCCCTTCCTCGCGCGCGCTGGAGGTATGATGAACAAGATCGACCGCGATATCGCAAACCTGCCCGACACCACCGTTTCGGTGCGAGAGACCTTCGGCTTTGACGCCGATCTGGTCGTGCCCGCCTATTCGGAATCGGATCCGCACGTTCCCGATATCGATCCCGATTATCTCTTCGACAAGCAGACGACGCTCGCGATCCTGGCCGGCTTCGCCTACAATCGCCGCGTGATGATCTCCGGCTATCACGGCACGGGCAAATCCACGCATATCGAGCAGGTTGCCGCGCGCCTGAATTGGCCATGCGTGCGCATCAATCTCGACAGCCACGTGAGCCGTATCGATCTCGTCGGCAAGGACGCCATCGTGGTGAAGGAGGGCAAGCAGGTCACGGAGTTCCGCGACGGTATCTTGCCCTGGGCCTATCAGCACAATGTCGCGCTGGTCTTCGACGAATACGACGCTGGACGCCCCGACGTGATGTTCGTGATCCAGCGCGTGCTCGAATCCTCGGGCCGTCTTACTCTGCTCGACCAGAGCCGCGTCATCAGGCCGCACCCTGCCTTCCGGCTTTTCGCTACCGCGAATACGGTGGGTCTCGGCGATACCACCGGGCTCTACCATGGCACACAGCAGATCAATCAGGCTCAGATGGACCGCTGGTCGATCGTGACCACGTTGAATTACCTGCCGCACGACGAGGAAGTTGCCATCGTTCAGGCCAAGGCTAAGCACTATCAGAACGAGAAGGGCCGCGAGACGGTGGGCCGCATGGTGCGCGTGGCGGACATGACGCGCTCGGCCTTCATGAACGGCGATCTTTCCACCGTCATGAGTCCGCGCACGGTGATCATGTGGGCTGAGAACGCCGAGATTTTCGGCGATGTCGGCTTTGCTTTCCGACTCACATTCCTCAACAAGTGCGACGAGTTGGAACGGGCGATGGTCGCGGAGTTCTACCAACGCGCCTTCGGAGAGGAATTGCCGGAATCTGCGGCCAACGTGGTCCTCAGCTAGGAGACCGTATGCAATACCAGGGCAGCTGCCATTGCGGCAAGGTTCGCTTCAGGGTCGATATAGACCTGTCGAGTCCGATAACCTGCAATTGCTCCTATTGTTCGCGCCGCGGTAGTATCCTCGCGTTCACTCAAGCCGATAAGTTCGAGCTGGAGAAAGGCGAGGACAAACTAACCGAATACCGCTTCAACACGGAGAAGATCCAGCACCTCTTCTGCTCCATCTGCGGCATGGAATCCTTCTCCCGCGGCGCAATGCCGGACGGCACGAAAATGGTTGCGGTCAATGTGCGCTGCCTTGAAGGCGTTGATCTCGATGCCCTGAAACCCACCCAGGTGGATGGACGATCGCGCTAAGTCCCGGGAAGCCCCACTCGTGAGTCAGTCGAACCGCAAGCCAGGACAGCCAGCCGAGAACCCGCTTGATCCGTTCAAGCGCGCGCTCACAGGCTGCGTGCGTGCAATTGCCGGCGACAGCGAGGTCGAGGTCGTATTTTCAAAGGACAAGCCCGCGCTCAGCGGCAATCGCTTGCGACTGCCGGACCTGCCCAAGAAACCGACCGCCGAAGCGCTGCGCATAACCCGCGGTCTCGGCGATTCCATGGCCCTGCGTCATGCCTGCCACGATAGCCGTTTGCACAACCGCCTTGCTCCGCAGGGCAAACAGGCGCGCGCGATCTTCGACGCCGTGGAGCAGGCCCGTGTGGAGGCGATCGGCGCCCGCTCGATGAAGGGCGTTTCGGACAATCTCGCCGCCATGCTGGAAGACAAGTACGATCGCGCAAATCTGGCCGGAGTGCGGGACCGCGCCGATGCGCCGCTGGAAGAGGCGGTTGCCCTTATGGTGCGCGAAAAACTGACGGGCCGCCCCGCGCCCAAGAGCGGCGAAAATCTGGTCGCCCTGTGGCGCGACTGGGTGGAGGAAAAGGTCAGCAACAATCTCGAGGCGCTGCTTCCCCGGATCAACGATCAGGACGCATTCGCCCGCGCAGTCCGCGAGCTCCTCGGCTCCATGGATATGGGCGAGGATCTGGTGGAAGACACCGAACCCGAGGAAAGCGACGAGGACAGCGACCAGCCGCAGGGAGAGGATTCCTCCGAAGAAGGTGGTGAGGACCAGTCGGAAGGCGAGCGCAGCCAAGCCGAGGAGGCGGACGCTGCGAGCGACGAAAATGAAGCGGGTGAAAGCGAAGCCGCCGCGACCACGGCGGAAGACACCACCGACCAGGAGGATATCGACGCCGAGACCCCGGGCGAGGCGCGCCGGCCGGAGCATCCCTTCGATCAGGCGGCACATGCCATCGATTACCGGGTTTTCACCACCGATTTCGACGAGGTGGTAGGCGCGGAAGAGCTCTGTGACGAGGAGGAACTCGACCGCCTGCGCGCATTCCTCGACAAGCAGCTTGCCAATCTGCAGGGCGTTGTCGGGCGGCTCGCGAACCGCCTGCAGCGGCGGCTAATGGCGCAGCAGAACCGCTCTTGGGAATTCGATCTGGAGGAAGGCGTTCTGGATACAGCGCGCCTGCCTCGGCTCGTCATCGATCCCATGCAGCCGCTTTCCTTCAAGCAGGAGCGCGACACCAAATTCCGCGACACGGTGGTCACGTTGCTGATCGACAATTCCGGCTCCATGCGCGGACGCCCGATATCCGTTGCCGCCACCTGCGCCGACATATTGGCCCGGACTCTGGAACGCTCGGGCGTGCGGGTGGAAATCTTAGGCTTCACCACACGCGCCTGGAAGGGCGGACAGGCCCGCGAGAAATGGCTCAAGGAGGGCAAGCCTGCCAATCCCGGCCGGCTCAATGATCTGCGCCACATCATCTACAAATCCGCCGATTCCCCCTGGAGACGCGCGCGCCGCAACCTGGGCCTGATGATGCGCGAAGGCCTTCTCAAGGAAAACATCGATGGCGAGGCGTTGCTGTGGGCGCATCAGCGTCTCATCGCCCGGCCCGAGCAGCGCAAGATCCTGATGATGATTTCCGATGGCGCTCCGGTGGATGATTCCACACTGTCGGTGAACCCCGGCAACTATCTCGAGCGGCACCTGCGTGCCATCATCGAGTTGATCGAGACGCGCTCGCCCGTGGAACTGCTGGCCATCGGCATCGGCCATGACGTGACCCGCTACTATCGCCGCGCGGTGACGATCGTGGACGCGGAAGAACTCGCCGGCGCCATGACGGAGCAACTCGCTGCCCTCTTCGAGGAGGAAGACATGCAGCGCGGCGGCACCCGTCGCGCAAGGCGCCTACGCCGTGCGGGCTGATATGCGCTCACGCGCGCTGGCGCTTGTCTCCCTTATCGCAAGCTTTGCCATTCTTACCCCGGCGACGGCACAGGATGCGCCGCCTCAGGGCATCACCATCTCTGCCAGGCAGATTGAAAGCTTTCGCATCGGCTCGACGGAGACCCGGTTCGGACCTATGGAGTTCATTGGGGGGCTGGAGATGGTCGCGCGGGGACGCGACTTCGGCGCCCTCTCCTCCTTCCGCTTCCTCTCGCCCGACGGCAGATTCATCGGCGTCACCGATACCGGCTTCTGGTTCTTCGGCCGGATCGTGCATGATAACGATAACCGCCCAGCCGCCGTGGCGGACTTCACGATGAGCCCGATCCTGGACGGGAACGGCATGACGGGCGAGAAATGGACAACGGACGCAGAGTCGATCGCGGTGCGTGGTGATCTCGTGACCGTTGGTTTCGAGCGGGAGCATCGCATTTCACGGTTCAGGCTCGATCCAGAGCACATGGGCGGCCCGATCTCTGAACTCGACTTCCTCGTGCCCCGTTACGAACTGCGTATCAATCGCGGTTTCGAAACCATCGCATATGCTCCGGAAGACGGTCCGCTGCAGGGCGCGCTGGTTGCGGTGGCGGAGCGCAGCATCGACAGTGAAGGCAACGTCTTCGCAGCAATTCTCGACGGTCCTCGGAAAGGCATCTTCACCATTGCCCGCCGCGATGAGTTCGACATCACGGATGGCGCATTCCTTCCCGATGGAGACCTGCTGCTGCTTGAGCGCAGTTTTTCAATGGCCGCGGGCGTCGCGATGCGGCTGCGCCGCATTGAAGCCGCCACCATTCGCCCGGGCAGTGTCGCCGACGGCCCGGCACTCCTTCAGGCTGACATGGGCTACCAGATCGACAACATGGAAGCCCTTGATGTGTGGCGTCGCAGCGACGGAGCGACCATCGTCTCGCTGATGTCCGACGACAATCACTCCATTCTGCAGCGAAATCTCTACCTGGAATTCCGAATGCTGGAAGAGTAGGTGCCTTGCCTCCACACTACTGCGCAGCTTCGGCGGGCCTCAGGAGCGAAAGCATTGCGCCATAGGGCGCGAGCATGGCGAAGCCCATCATCAGCTTCACGCAGAAATCGCCCACGGCGAGGGATACCCACAGCGGTACCTGCATCCCGAAGCCCAGGAGCGGCGCGGGAAACGCAAGCGATCCGTCCTCCAAGCCCAGACCCGTGTCCATGAAGGCGAAGATCGTGGCAAAGGCAACCGAGAAGAATATCGCTGTATCGAGCGCAGAGCTCACGACACTCGAGAACAGCGGCGGGCGCCACCATGCCTGCCGCCTCAGACGGTCGAAGACGGTGATATCGAGAAGCTGCGCCACGAGAAACGCAGACCCGGAAGCGACCGCAATGCGCGGCGTTGCAAGCCACACGGAAAGCACAACCGCGAAGATGAAGCCCACGAGAACCACGCCTCGCGCAATCCGCGGCCCGAACCGGCGATTGGTGAGGTCCGTGATCAGGAAGGCGGCTGGATAGCTGAATGCACCCCAGGTCAGGATCTCGCCGAGTCCGAGATGATCAAAGGGGAACTGGACGAGGATGTTGGATGCAACGACGATGGCCGCCATGGCAGCCACGAACGGCCAAGCTTCTAGGATGCGGTTCATTTTTTTATCCTGGGTGATGGAACCAGTGGGCGGGCGGCACCCGCACGATTGAAGCGGATCAGGCGGCAGCCTGTTCCGCCAACTTCTTGACGATCTGCTTCTTGATAAGCCGCGCGCGCTGCGAAAGCTCATTGGACTTGGCCTTCAGGAGAAAGGCATCGAGCCCGCCGCGATGCTCCACCGAGCGGAGCGCATTGGCAGAAATGCGCAGGCGGAAATTCTGGCCGAGCGCCTCCGACATCAAAGTGACGTCGCAGAGATTGGGGAGGAAGCGACGCCTGGTCTTGTTGTTGGCGTGGCTTACGTTGTTGCCGCTCATCACGGCCTTGCCGGTCAGTTCACAAGCGCGGGACATCTGTTTATCCTTTATCTTTCGGGCCACAACCACCGCCGCACCAACCTGGCGGCGCACGGACTTGTTCAGCGGCCTCGTGGAAGTCGCGGGTTCCATAAAGGCAAAAGCGCCGGCGGTCAAGCTTTGGCTCGCGATGGGCTGGGCGCCGCTTTCACATATTCGCCTCAATGCCCGCATGTGTTCTCTTCTGAGGGACGGGACAGATGAACGCCGGGAAGAACCGCATGATCAGCTTCTGCCGACCCGCTCTCCTTGCTGCCGTGCTCGCTTTCGCCTGCGGTTCCATGGCTGCCGCAGAATCCTACCGGACGCGCTACGACGCCTCGCTCTTCGGCCTTCCTGTCGGCCGCGCCACGTTCGAGAGCCGGTTCGAAGGCGATGGCTTTGTGATCGCAGGCAGCTTCGCGAGCGCCGGGATCGCCCGCATTTTCGAACGCACGGATGGAATAGTAAGGGTGAACGGCCGCTTTGCGAGCGAAGCAACTCGTCCGGACCTTTACACGCTGGAATACACCGAGGGCAAAAAGCGTCAGACCACCGTGATCCGGTTCTCGCGCGGCCGGGTTTCCCAAACAATGAACGACCCGCCGCTCAAGAAGCGCGGAGACGACTGGGTGCCGTTGGCGCGGCAACACCTGTCACGCGTCGCAGACCCTATCTCGGCCCTGCTCCTGCCTGCTGCCGACGGCGCATCGGTCTGCAATCGCACCATCCAGGTCTACGATGGTGAGATCCGTGCCGACATCGTGCTCCAACCCGCTGCGGAGCGGGAACGTTTCCGCAATGCTGCCATCACCTGCCGCGCACGCTTCGTGCCGGTCGCGGGATACCGGAAAAATCACTCTTCCATCACTTATCTACGTGACCGGGCCCGCATGCTAGTGGGCTTTCAGCCCGTCGGCAGGCGCAATCTTTATTCGCCGGTCGAAGCGACTATTGCTACCAAGGTTGGAACGGTGCACATCAGGGCGCGTCAGATGTGAGTCCGCGGAGGGGAGAATGGCGCGCGCCACGTTGATCGGCTTTTCGGCTGTGGCCATGTGGGCGCTCCTGGCGCTCATGACCGCGGCCTCGGGCCAGGTGCCGCCCTTCCAGCTCTCCGCGATCACCTTTGCCATAGGCACCGGCGTCGGCCTCGCCGCACAGGCTGTTTCTCCCGCCTTCCGCAAGAGCGAGAAGGTGCCGCCGACCGTCTGGCTCGTCGGCATCGGCGGTCTCTTCGGCTACCATTTCCTCTACTTTACCGCGCTTCGCAACGCGCCGGCGGTGGAGGCGAGTCTGATTGCCTATCTCTGGCCGCTTCTGATCGTGCTCGGCTCCGCGCTGATGCCCGGCGAACGGCTCGGCTGGCACCACATCGTCGGTGCTGTGCTCGGCCTCCTCGGCACCTTCCTCATCATCACGAAAGGCGGCGGCTTCACCTTGGACAGCCGCTATTCGCTGGGTTATGCCGCGGCAGGCGCCTGCGCGCTTTTCTGGTCCGGCTATTCGCTCCTTTCGCGGCGCTTCCAGGCTGTGCCGACAAGCACCGTCACCTGGTTCTGCGCTGCGACTGCAATCCTCTCGGCAATCTGTCATTTGGCGCTTGAGCAGACGATCTGGCCCGCCAGTACGGGCGAGTGGCTGGCCGTCCTCGGCCTCGGTCTCCTGCCGGTCGGAGCAGCCTTCTACGCCTGGGACTACGGGGTGAAGCACGGCAACATCCAGGTATTGGGTGCCTCGAGCTATGCCGCGCCGCTCCTGTCCACCCTTATCCTGATCGCCGCCGGCCGGGCGGAGCCGACTGCCGCAACGCTGGCAGCTTGCCTCCTCATCACCGGTGGCGCCGCACTCGCGGCCAAGAACATGATCTTCCGCCGCAAGGGCGCGCTCGCAAGCGACACCCCGGCCTGATACTAGAAAACGTCCTTGCGCTTTCGGATTTCGGCAAACACCTCCGCGTCGGAGGCGTTCTCCATTCCGAGATTGCGGCGAATCACCGGATCATGCCAGCGCAGGAAGGGATTGGTGGCCATTTCCTCCGCAAGCGTGGTCGGCAGCGTCGGCTTGCCCTCACGCCGCAGCGCCTCGATCTTCTTTGCCCGCTCCTTGAGCGCAGAATTCGTGGGATCGACCGAGAGCGCGAAGCGCGCGTTGGAGTCCGTGTATTCGTGCCCGCAATAGATCACGGTCTCGAGCGGCAGGGCGGCCAGCTTCTTCAGCGACTCGTACATCACCGGCGGCTTGCATTCGAAAAGCCGGCCGCAGCCGAGCGCGAACAGCGTGTCGGCGGTGAAGGCGATGCCGGCACCGACAAAATGATAGGAGACATGGCCGGCCGTGTGGCCCGGTGTCTCGATTACCCGGGCTTCCTGGTTGCCGACGCGTACGACATCTCCTTCCTTCACCTGACGGTCGATGCCAGGGATTTTGTCCGCTTCCTTGGCGGGGCCAATGATCGTCAGTCCGAAACGCTCCTTCAGGGCCAGATTGGCTTCCACGTGATCCTGATGATGATGCGTGATCAGGAGGAGCGACGGCGTCCACCCGGTCCGCTCGATAGCCTCCAGGATGGGTCGCTCCTCGGGGGCGTCGATCAGCGCCGTTGTCCCGGTCTCCGTATCACGGGCCAGGATTCCGAAATTGTCGCTGCGGCACATGAATTGATCGATTTCGAGCGTCATCATCAGCCTCCGTTTGATGTGAGACATAGAGTTTCGGCCACTCATTGTCACGCCAGGAAAAGGACTTCCTTGCGGCCGCCATGGTGGAGGCTTACCCTCTTATCCATGAACACTGATATCGTCGACCTCAGGAGCTTTTATGCGAGCCTGCTCGGGAAGCTTGCCGAGCGCTCCATTGCCATGGCGCTGTCGTCGATCTGGACCAAGCTGCCCGACGAGCGGCTGGTCGGACTCGGTTATGCCGTACCCTGGCTCGACCGGTTCGGATCCGATGCGGAGCGTGTGTTCGCTTTCATGCCGGCGCGCCAGGGCGCCATCCGCTGGCCGAGCGGCCGGCCCTCCGCCACCACGCTTGTCTTCGAGGAAGAGCTGCCGCTGGCCGACGCTACCGTGGATAGGGTTCTGGTGGTGCATGCCTTGGAGCATGCGGAGAACCCACGCCAGATGCTTCTAGAGCTTTGGCGGGTCCTCGCTCCGGGTGGCCGCATCGTCATCGTGGTGCCCAACAGGCGCGGATTGTGGGCCCGGTTCGAGCACACGCCCTTTGGTACGGGACGGCCCTATTCGCGCACTCAGCTCATGGAACTCCTGCGCGAAGTGAACTTTACGCCAGGCGCCTGGGCGGACACCCTGCATTTCCCTCCGGCGAGGCGCCGCTGGGTGATGCGGCTGCATCAGGTGCTCGAGCGCGCGGGACGGCGCTTCTGGCCGCTTTTCGCCGGGGTACTGGTGGTGGAAGCGGAGAAGCGCCTGTTCCAGGGTATTCCGGCAAAGGCGCGCCGTTCACGCCGCGTTCTCGTGCCGGTGCTAAGCCCGCAGGGTGCCACCCGCGGAGCTGCTGTCCATCTTGGCAAGAAGGAAGGGTGAGATGTGGCGGGACCGGCGAGTTCTTGATCTTTTCGGCATCAATCTGCCGATCCTCCTGGCTCCGATGGCGGGAGCCGGCGGTGCAGAGCTCGCCATCGCCGTTGCGGAGGCAGGCGGGCTCGGATCCCTGCCCTGCGCGATGCTTTCCCCCGACCAGATTCGAAATGAGCTCGGCATTATCCGCCAGCGGGTGAGCGCGCCCATAAACCTCAATTTCTTCTGCCATCGCCAGCCGGAGCCGCACCCCGCAGCAGAAGCGGTCTGGCGCGGGCGGCTTGCACCCTATTATGCCGAATTCGGCCTCGACCCGAACGCGACGCCCGCAGGTGTCGGCCGCAACCCCTTTAACGAGGAGGCCTGCGGCATCGTCGAGGAGTACCGGCCCGAGATCGTGAGCTTCCATTTCGGCTTGCCGGAAGAACCGCTGCTGGAACGCGTGCGGAGAACGGGAGCGAAGATCATCGCCTCCGCCACCACCGTTGCCGAGGCGCGCTGGCTGGAGGAACGCGGCTGCGATGCGATCATCGCTCAGGGCGCGGAGGCAGGCGGACATAGAGGTGTGTTCCTGGAAGAGGATATTTCCACCCAGCCCGGCACCATGGCCCTGGTGCCGCAGGTCGTGGATGCCGTCTCGGTTCCTGTCATCGCCGCTGGCGGCATCTCGGACGGGCGTGGCGTGGCAGCTTCCTTCATGCTGGGTGCTTCGGCCGTACAGGTCGGGACGGCCTATCTGCAGTCGCCGGAGGCGCTGATTGGCCCGCTGCATAAGGAAGCGCTGGCCAATGCCCGCGACGATCGCACCGTGCTCACCAATGTCTTCACTGGCCGGCCGGCTCGGGGACTGGTCAATCGTATCATCCGTGAGGTCGGGCCGATCAGCTCCGATTCACCAGCGTTTCCGCTCGCCACGGCCGCGATCATGCCCCTGCGAAAGGCTGCCGAAAGTGCAGGCTCCAGCGATTTCTCCCCGCTTTGGGCCGGACAGTCTGCTCCCTTGGCCAAACCCATGCCGGCGCGAGAGTTGACCACATCGATGATGAGGAAAGCGGCAGCGCTTCTGAATGGCGCCTAAGGAAAGACCGACGTGCTGACGATCCCTAGCTGAGGATGGCGACGCCACGGACTACCTACGACAGCACGGGCTGCAGGCTCCTACCGATCTGAGCCAGTTCATAGGGTGTCGTCTGATACACCTGATTGATCCAGTTGCCGAAAAGCAGATGCGCGTGCGAGCGCCAGCGGTTGAGCGGTGGCCGGCTCGGATCGTCGTCCGGATAGTATTCATGCGGCACGTCGATCGCCACGCCGCTGGCCACGTCCCGATCGTACTCTTCCTTGAGCGACGTGGAGTCGTATTCGATGTGGTTGAACATATAAAGCCGATTGCCAGTGCTCTCTGCCAACAGGCAAGGGCCGGTCTCGTCCGACTCAATTAGAAGTTCCAGGCCGGCCTCGGGCGGAATGTCGGCTGCACGCACCTCCGTCCAGCGGGAAACGGGGATGGAGAAATCATCCGAAAAACCGGCGAGATAGGGCGAAGAGGGAGCGTTGTTGCTATGACGAAAGACGCCGAACGCTTTCTTCTTAAGCGTGTGCTTCGGAATACCGTGAAAGTGCCATGCAGCGGCCATCGCCCCCCAACAGATGAAAAAGGAGGAATGCACGTTGGTCACCGTCCAGTCGAAGATGCGCTTCAACTCGTCCCAGTAGGTGACGTCCTCGTATTCGAGAAGCTCCACGGGCGCGCCCGTGACGATAAAGCCATCGAATTTGCGGTCGGCGACTTCTTCCCATGTCCGATAGAAGGTGATGAGATGCTCCTCAGGCGTGTTCTTGGCCTTGTGGTTGCCGATACGCACGAGCGTCAGCTCGACCTGCAGGGGCGACGCGCCGATCAGCCGCGCGAACTGCGTCTCGGTTCGAATCTTGTTCGGCATGAGGTTGAGCAGCGCGATCTGGAGCGGGCGGATATCCTGGCGCAATGCCGTCTGTTCGTCCATCACCGACACGCCCTCTTGCACGAGCACTTCACGGGCGGGCAACTGATCGGGGATCTTGATCGGCATCGCGCAAGCTCCAAAACAAAAAGACCGGCGGCGAAATCGCGGCCGGTCCCAAACGGGCTTCTATCGCGGCCTTTTAGCGACTTCTTTTACGTGGCTGCAAGCCGACCGGCCAAATCACCACGGACTGACGACTATTTAGGCCCGGCAACCCTTTGCGTCAATGGAGTTCATAAGCTAAAGCAAGCGGCCTCAATGAATGGAAACCCGCCTATGACTTCGCTCGACCGTCCGCAGCCAAAACCCGGCATCATGGACATTGCCGCTTATGTTCCCGGCCGCGAAAGTGCGCCGGGTGCGGTGAAGGTTTGGAAGCTGTCTTCAAACGAGACACCGCTCGGTCCCTCGCCCGCAGTGCAGCATGCAATCGAGGCGGCGAGCCGCCATCTCGACCGATATCCCGACGGCTCCGCCACCAAGCTGCGCGAAGCGATCGCCGAGGCGCATGGCCTGAATGCGGCGAACATCCTCTGCTCGAATGGCTCGGACGAGCTTCTCGGTCTGCTCGCCCAGACCTACTTGAAGCCGGGCGACGAAGGCATCCTCACCGAGCACGGATTTCTCGTCTACAAGATCCAGATACTCGCTGCCGGCGCCACGCCCGTCGTTGCGAAGGAAAAGGATGAGCGCGCCGACGTGGACGCTATTCTGGCGGCGGTGACCGATCGCTCGAAAATCGTTTTCCTTGCCAACCCGAACAATCCCACGGGGACGTATCTGCCGGTCGAAGAGGTGAAGCGCCTGCGCGCGGGCCTGCCCGATCACGTGCTCCTGGTGATCGACGCGGCTTACGCCGAATATGTGCGCCGCAACGACTACGAAGCGGGCATCGAGCTCGTTTCTTCGAACGACAATGTCGTGATGACCCGCACCTTCTCCAAGATCTACGGACTTGCGGGCCTGCGCATCGGCTGGATGTACGCGCCGGCGCATGTCGTGGACGCTGTGAACCGCGTACGCGGACCATTCAATGTCAATGCGCTGGCCATACAGGCAGGAGCAGCCGCCATACGCGACAAGGCCCATGTGGAACGCGCCGTGGCCTTCAATGAAAAGTGGCGTACCTGGCTTGAGGAAGAATTGAAGAAGCTGGGCCTGCGGGTGACGCCGAGCATCGGCAACTTCCTGCTGATCCATTTCCCGGACAACGGCGGCAAGACGGCGGACGAAGCGGACGCGTTCCTGACCTCGCGTGGTTTCATCCTGCGCCGCGTGTCGGCCTATGGCTTTCCGAACGCGCTGCGCCTGACGGTTGGGCCCGAAGAAGCCAATCGCGGCGTGATCGCCGCGCTCGCAGAATTCCTGGGCAGGTGAGCTGTGGCCGATCCCCTCTTTGAAAAAGTAGCACTCGTCGGCATTGGCCTCATCGGCTCGTCGATTGCACGCGTGATCCGCCGGGAGAACCTGGCAAAAAACATCGCCATATCGACAAGGCGAATTGAAACGCTCGCACGAGCCCGTGAACTAAACCTGGGCGACGCCTATTTCAAAAACGCTGTCGACGCCGTCGCGGATGCCGATCTGGTGATCATCTCCGTGCCTGTCGGCGCATCGGGCAGCGTCGCCGCCGAAATCGCCGGCGCACTGAAGCCCGGCGCGATCGTTACCGATGTGGGTTCGACCAAGCAGTCGGTCATCCAGCAGATGGAGCCGGTGATCCCCGACACGGTTCACTTCATTCCGGGCCACCCTATCGCGGGCACGGAGCACTCCGGTCCGGATGCGGGCTTCGCCGAACTGTTCGAGGGCCGCTGGTGCATCCTGACCCCGCTTCCCGGCACCGACGCGGAAGCGCTTGCGCGGCTCACCGCGTTCTGGGAGCGCTGCGGCTCCAGGGTCGACACGATGGACCCGCAGCACCACGATATGGTACTCGCAATCGTCTCCCACCTGCCGCACCTCATCGCTTACAACATCGTGGGCACGGCTGACGATCTGGAGACCGTGACGAAGTCGGAAGTCATCAAATATTCCGCCTCCGGTTTTCGTGACTTCACGCGTCTTGCGGCCTCCGACCCCACCATGTGGCGCGATGTGTGCCTGCACAATCGCGACGCCATCCTGGAGATGCTTGCCCGCTTTTCCGAAGACCTCTCGGCTTTGCAGCGGGCGATCCGGTGGGGGGACGGCGAAAAGCTGTTCGATCTTTTCACGCGCACAAGAGCCATTCGCCGCTCGATCATCGAGGCCGGCCAGGAAGTGGATGCGCCCGATTTCGGCCGGCAGGTCGCCGCTCATCCGCGGAAGCGGGGTGCCTGAGGCCGCCTCGTCAGACCGGCGGGATCTCTCCAAGAGGGATAAAGCCCAGGAACACGCGGCCACGGACGATGCGGATCTGAAGAGGATCCTCGCCGAGACCGCTGATGGCGCTCGAGGCCGTCATGATCCGATTGCGCTCGCTGGGGAAGATATGCGCCATCAGGCGCGCTACCGCAGCCGGATCATCGACCTTGACCGAAAGCTCCGCATCGATCCGGCCGTCCTCCCCGACGGAAACCGGACCGGATAGCGAAATTTCGGCGCGCTCGCCCACAACTCCCACCACCATTTCTTCGATGGTCGCCGATCGGCCGCGCAGGTCTTCAACCCCGCTTTGGATGAGCGAAACGCCATCGGATACGAGTACGAGCGCGCGGCCTTCGAGCGGCGGCAGGCCCGCTACCACTGCATCACCGATGGCGAGAGTGCCGAAACTGACTGCGACCTCTGCGTCGGCACCATGCTGACGGGCGTGGATCTGCATCTTCCCCAAGGTCGCAAGCGGTGCCTCGCCGCCCTCCTCCAGAGCGATCTGCACCTCCTTTCCCTCCAAGGAAATGCGCTCCGGCAACGGCCGGGCGAGCCTGGCGCTTGCGCGCAGGCTTTCCCAGCGGGCCTGCAGCGGCACGGTGAAGGGCAGCATGATCGTCGCGGGCCCGTCGAGTTCACTCAGGATGCGAAAGGGCTGATAGACGTTGGCAGCCGTGCGCAGCTGGCTGGCGCGGACAGAAACACCATCATGAACGTTTTCATAGAACACGCTGTTGCAGGACAGGCCGATGCGGAAGGGAAAACCGCGTGCCTTGGGCTCCTCGCAAAAAGCGCGTACTCCGCCGCCATTGATGTCCGCGAGCGTGGTGGCGATGCGCTGCTCCAGCGCCCCCGCCATGTAGAACCATAAGGCAGTATAGGCGAGGGCAAAGAGGAAGACGGCGGCCGCAAGCCACACGATGCGGCGACCGAAGCGTGAGCCTTTTCTTGACGCCATACCGTTCCTCTCGCTACGCGAATCAGCTCCCAATAGGGACCGGCATTCGCAAGAGTCAGGGGAAATGGACAATTTTTGGGTGTTTGGCTACGGCTCTTTGATGTGGCGTCCGGGTTTTGCCCATGTGGAGACGCGCAAGGCCCGACTTTTCGGATATCGCCGCGCCCTTTGCGTCCATTCCCATGTGCACCGCGGAACACCCGACAGGCCGGGCCTCGTCCTCGGATTGGATCGCGGGGGATCCTGTCTGGGTCTAGCCTTCTCGGTCCCTGGGGAACTCTCGGAGGAGGTGATCACCTATTTGCGCGAGCGCGAGCTGGTGACGAATGTCTACCTCGAACGCCGCCTTCCCGTAAGGCTGGAGGGCGGCCCGATCGTGGAGGCGATCACCTATGTGGTCGACCGCAGCCACTCGCAATATGCGGGCAGGCTGGAGCCCGAACAGGCGGCGCAGAGAATTTCCGGGGCCGTGGGACAATCAGGCCGCAATGAAGAATATGTCATCAACACGGTCGAGCACCTGAAGGCGCTCGGTATCCGCGATCATTGGCTGGAGGCCGTGGCTGCGCGGATTTCGGCGCCGGCGAAAGCCCTATAGCGTCTGCGATCGGCTGTTGCGGATTTCTCCTCCTGGTGTGCCTTTCCTGAGCTCCTCCAGGCGGGCTATGGCCGTGGGCGGCAGCGGCGGCGGGTTCGGTCCGCTGGCGGCCTCCAGAAGGAGCTCGTCGCAGGCCGTTTCCGTCTCGCGAATGAGGCGCGCCGCAAATTCCTCCCGCGACAGGCCTGGCTCGATCGGCGGCAGGAACCGGGCGCGGATCACGCCGGGATAGCGCATGAACTTCCTCCGCGGCCAGTAGAGGCCGGCGACATGGGCTATCGGCACTACAGGCACCTGCAATTGCGAATAGAGTTCAACGATGCCGTATTTATAGGCCGGCTCGGCACCGGGTGGACGGCGCGTGCCCTCGGGGTAGATGATGAGCTGGCGGTTCTCCCTCATGCGCTCGCGGCCGATCTTCACCGCCTGCCTCAGCGCCTTGGCGCGGCTGCCCCGATCGATCGGGATCATGCGCATCTTGGCCACGTACCAGCCGAAGAGGGGGATCCACATCAACTCCCGCTTCAGGATGTAGAGCGCGTCGGGAATCCACGGCAGAAATGAGATCGTGTCCCAGAAGGACTGATGCTTGGGGGCGATGATGTAGGACCCTTGCGGCAGGTTCTCGAGGCCGGAAATCTCCGCCCGCGCACCCGCCAGCACCCTGTGCAGCCACAGGGATGAGGCGGCCCAGAACTTCGGAATGAACCAGGCTTTCCTGCGCGGCAGCAGGAAATAGATGGGCGTCCAGAAAATCATCTGGACGATGAGATTCGCATAGAAAGCGATATTGAAGGCCAGCGACCGGAGAAAAAGCATGCGGAATTCCGAAAGGAGCGCGGTCTTGCGCGGTCAGCCGTTCGTACCGCAAGGGAGCGTATTGTAAAGGGGAGAGCTGGGTCTATTTGTGCGCGACGGCGGTACTGACATCCCCAAGAGGGACGACCTCGTCGCCCATCGACAACAGGCCCCGCGCAAGCGCCGCTACATATTTCGTATATTCGGTGAAGAGCACCCTCAGCGCATCGGGCTTGCCGATCCAGGCACCGTCATTAAGCGGTGTGTTGACCACCGGATAAGGCTGAAGGTCCGCAGTAGGCAGAATGCGCCGCATTTCCAGCAGGCTGCGCGGCATATGGTAATTGTTGGTCACGACGATGATGCTGGCAAAAGTATTGGCGCTCGCCCACTTGGCGCTTTCGTGTGCGTTGCCGATCGTGTTGAGCGCTGCCCGGTCGATATCGACGCAGCAGTTGAAGAGTGTCCAGTCCCCGCCAGTTGCCAATTGAAGGTCATTCATCCTGGCAATCGGGTTGACGCCGCTGATGAGAAGCCGCTTTCCCTTGCCGGCCTTGAGCAGGTCCAGCCCGGCATCAATGCGCGACTGCCCGCCCGTCAGCACCACGATTCCATCTGCCGGGCGCAGATCCAGCGGCGGCTCCAGATGCGCCACATGGTCGGCGAAAACAGCAAAGCCTGCAAGGAACGCGGCAAAACACAGGGACAGGCCCGCCGTAAGCACACGCGCCAGCTGCAATCGGCGGCTCTTGAGGCCGGCATCCCCCCGTGTCGCTGCAAACCCGGTCATCTTGCCTGTTTATCCTGCAATTGGGGCAAATGAATAGTCGAACTTAGGCACATAACAAGCAAAAAGCGTTACGATTCGATTCGACGCGTGAAAGTTGCAGAGGTCATGTTTCAATCCGCCGAAGATACGCGATGACCGTGATGTGCGAAGTAATGGCAGTCAGTACGGCAATAAGAAGCACGATCAGTCCGACGCCGAGATATCCGGACATTCCGATCGCGAAATTTCCAAAGAGCGCCGCCGCCTGATCTCCCTCAGGCGTAGCGACGTTGCGCGAAGACCACCAGGAAAACAGCACGAACACGATAATGGCGGCTACTCCGCCCGCCGCGGCTCCCCGGGTGCCGGCGAGGAGGAAGTGCCGGCGGAACTCGCGTGCGATGAATCGGGCTTCCGCTCCCACAAGATGCAGGACCTCTATGACGTGACCGTTGCCGGCCATGGCACCGCGCGTGGCGAAAATCACAGTGAGCGCGGTGGCGGAAAGCATGAGCGCCAACACGCTCATGCCGATCGTCACAGTCGTGCGGGCCATGGTCACCAACCGGTCGACCCAAGTGCGATGGTCGTCCAGGATCGCGCTGGGCACGGCCTGAGCCAACTCGGCCCGCATGGCATTGAAATCGGGTCTTTCGACAGGATCGATCGTGACGATGATGAGCCGCGGCACCGGCAGCTCGTCGATGTCGAGCCCCGGACCGAGCCACGGTTCAAGCAGCCTCGCCGTTGCGGCCGGGTCGACAATGCTGGCGCTGCGCACGCCGTTATACCGAGAAGCGACACGACGCGCCTCGGCAAGCGCCGCCTCCATGTCAAGCCCGTCGGCTGGCTTGATCTGGATCGTTGCCTCACGGGAGATCTGCGTCTGCCACGTGGCGGCGGTATCGCGCACCAGCGTCACCGCCCCCAGGGTTAAACAGGAAAGGAAGGTCATGATGGCGATGACGAGCACCATCGCCCGCCCGGCGACATTGTCCGGCGGAACGATGGGATTGTGTCTCCGCGCCCTGCGCGCGACAGCTTCTCGCCTCATGGCGCCGGCCCTTTCGACCAGCCGGATCGCCTGATCCCTCGCGGCAATCGACCTAATCATAGATCTCAAGCCTTCCGCCCGAAAGGATCATGCGCCGTGCATCCACCTGATCCATGAGGCCTATATCGTGGGTGGCGATCACCACCGCTGTGCCCAGCCGGTTGAGCTCTATCAGAAGGCGGAGCAGCCGGCGTGCAAGCTGCGGGTCCACATTGCCCGTCGGCTCATCTGCGAGCAGGATCTGTGGCTGCTCGATGAGGGCGCGGGCGATTGCAGCGCGCTGCTTCTCGCCTCCCGAAAGCACGGGAGGAAAGACATGCATGCGATCGCCCAGCCCCACCCATTTCAGGAGTTCCACCACATCGGCACGATAGTTGGCCTCCTCGCGCCCGCGCACACGCAAGGGCAACGCGACGTTTTCGTAGGTCGTGAGATGATCGAGCAGGCGGAAATCCTGGAACACGACTCCGATTCGCCGCCGCATGAGCGGCAGTTCCTCGCGCGTGATCTTGGAACGGTCCTTGCCGAAAATGGTGATGAGTCCGCGCGTCGGCTTAAGCGACATGAAGAGAAGCCGCAGCAGCGTCGTCTTGCCCGTGCCCGAAGGCCCGCTCAGAAACTGGAAGGACCGCTCCGGCAGCTGGAACGAGACGTCGCGGAGGACCTCCGGACCCATCCCATATCTCAGACCTACATTTTCGAAGCGTATCACGTGACCGACCTGCGCGTGAGCGGATAAGCGCGCCCTGTCAGGGCCCGGAGCAATTGCGGTTGACCCTCCGGCAGGTATGGTTAACGCCCGGTTAACAACCCTGCCGAAAAGTGAACTGCGAAGCGTTAACCATTTTCGTTTACCTTGGATTGACGGACAGCGAAAGCACGGTTCTGCCCGAATGGCCGGAAAGCACCCTCCCGTTTCGGGCACATCGACGTTGAACAGTCCTTCGGTCGCCGCCGGATCGCCCGAAGGCTTCGATGATGTGATAGACGCGGAGTACGAAACGCTGGCTCCGCGGCCGATGAGGAGCTATGCTCCGGCCGCGCATTGCACCCCGGGCACAATCCCCAAAAGCATCTGTCTCCTGCGTGACCATGGACAGGGTCCGGGCCGCTATATCCGAAGACCGAGCGTTTTCTGGATTGCCGGAATCCTGATTGTGGCGGCGGCGTTCTGGACGTCTGGTGGCCATGCCATAGTCGGGCAGATGAAGCCAAACGAAGAACAGCCATCGCTGTTGCGTCTCGAGAATATCCGGAGCCGCTTGGAGCACCTGGACGGCAGGCAACTCCTGATCGTCGACGGCAAGGCGATCAATATGGGTGCGCGCACACAGGTCTTGCCCGATCTCTCGATCGAGATTTTGGGCGGCAATGGCCGAACGGTGCACTATTTTCTGGGGACAAGGGGACAGCGGCTCGCCCGAGGCGAACGCTTTTCCTTCTCCAGCCGGCTGGCCGCGCCTAAGGATGGCGTCGAATCCATCTCGGTGACCTTCAAGGAGTAGTCCGAACAATGCCTGTCGTTCGAGGGAAGGAAATCGAAGTGCTCTATTCCGCCTCGGCGATCGCAAGGCGAAATCTGGAGCTGGCGAAGGAGGTTGCCGCGCGCGACTACAACGATTTCCTCGTGATCTCGGTCCTCAAAGGCTCCTTCATCTTCGCGGCGGACCTGATCCGCGCCATGCACGACGCCGGCATTTCGCCGGAGGTCGAGTTCATCATGATATCGAGCTACGGCGCGGGAACCACGAGCGGCGAGATAAGGGTGCTGCGCGACATCGAGAGCGATGTGCGCGGCCGCGACATCCTTTTGATCGACGACATACTGGAGTCGGGAAAGACGCTGAAGTTCACCCGCGACCTCATGCTTTCGCGCGGCGCGAAATCCGTCTCGATCGCCGTTCTTCTCGACAAGCGCTCGCGCCGACAGGCGGCCCTCGAGGCGGATTTCGTCGGCTTCGAATGTCCCGACTATTTCGTGGTCGGCTACGGGATGGACGTGGCGCACGCCTTCCGCGAGCTTCCCTTTGTAGGCGTGGTCAAGGGTGATGCCGCCTGAGCCGTTTTTGCAGGCCGTTCAGTGAACCGTAAGGATTGTCGGCGAGGATCGCGCCATGGCAAAGCTCCTGATCGTTGACGACGACTTTTCGGTTCGAACCTTCACTGCCCGTGCACTCGCTGCCGCCGGCCATTCGGTGGAAATGGCCGAGGACGGGGCTGATGCGCTCCGGAAAATCGAGAACGCCGCTGGCTCCTTCGACCTCGTGCTTTCCGATATCCGAATGCCGGCCATGGATGGCATAGAGATGGCACGCGCGGCCGTAAGGAGTTTTCCGGGCCTGCGACTCCTTCTAATGACCGGCTTCGCGGACCAGCGCGAGCGCGCTGCCGAACTCGACGGAACCGTGCTGGGTGTGGTCAACAAGCCATTCACGCTGGCGGAGATCCGCGATCGTGTAGGCAAGGCGCTGGCTGCCTGATCTTCCCCAGAGAGGAAGCAGGTTTTCCGCGCTTCATGATCAATCATCGCAAAAATTTGGAGCGCGGCCGAAACCGGCCGCGCTTATGGTGCATGGAGATCGTGTGGCTTAGAAGTCCATGCCCCCGCCCGCGGGCATGGCCGGAGCGTTTTCCTTCTTCGGCCGCTCCGCGACCATTGCTTCGGTCGTGATGAGGAGCCCGGCAACGGAAGAGGCGTCCTGCAGAGCCGTACGCACAACCTTCACCGGGTCGATCACGCCCATCTCGAAGAGATCGCCATACTCGTTGGTCTGCGCGTTCCAGCCGTAACCGAATTCACTCTTCTCGCGCACTTTCCCGACGATGATGGAGCCCTCGGCACCAGCATTCTCGGCAATTTGCCGAATCGGAGCCTCGATGGCGCGGCGTACGATGTTGACGCCCACTTGCTGGTCGTCGTTCTCCACGTCGACGCGGTCGAGCGCCTTGGCCGCACGAAGCAGCGCCGTGCCGCCGCCGGGCAGCAAGCCTTCCTCGACCGCCGCGCGGGTGGCGTGCATCGCGTCATCGACGCGGTCCTTGCGCTCCTTCACCTCGACCTCGGTCGCTCCGCCGACCCGGATCACAGCTACGCCGCCGGCAAGCTTGGCTAAGCGCTCCTGCAGCTTTTCGCGATCATAGTCGGAGGTGGTCTCCTCGATCTGCGCCTTGATTTGATTGATCCGACCCTGGATTTCGTCCTTCGAGCCGGCACCATCGACGATAGTGGTGTTCTCCTTGTCAACCACCACCTTCTTGGCGCGCCCGAGCATCTGGAGCGTGACATTCTCCAGCTTGATGCCAAGGTCCTCAGAGATGGCGGTGCCGCCGGTCAGGATGGCGATGTCCTGCAGCATAGCCTTGCGGCGATCGCCAAAGCCCGGAGCCTTCACCGCAGCAACCTTCAGGCCACCGCGCAGCTTGTTGACCACTAGCGTGGCAAGAGCCTCGCCTTCCACATCCTCGGCGATGATGAGCAGCGGCTTGCCAGACTGCACTACGGCTTCGAGAACGGGAAGCAGCGGCTGAAGGCTTGAGAGCTTCTTCTCATGGATAAGCACGTAGGGCTCTTCAAGCTCGACGCGCATCTTCTCCTGATTGGTGATGAAGTAGGGCGAGAGATAGCCGCGGTCGAACTGCATGCCTTCGACCACTTCGAGCTCCGTCTCGGCAGTCTTCGCTTCCTCGACCGTGATCACGCCCTCGTTGCCGACCTTTTCCATCGCCTGAGCGAGGAAACGGCCGATCTCCTGGTCACCGTTGGCCGAGATGGTGCCCACTTGGGCGATCTCGTCGTTCTTGGTGACCTTGCGGGCGTTCTTCTTGAGTTCTTCCACCACGGCCTCGACAGCCTTATCGATGCCGCGCTTCAGGTCCATCGGGTTCATGCCTGAGGCGACCGCCTTTGCGCCCTCCTTCACTATCGCCTGGGCGAGAACGGTGGCTGTCGTGGTGCCGTCACCGGCAGCGTCATTGGTCTTGGACGCCACCTCGCGAACCATTTGCGCGCCCATATTCTCGAACTTGTCTTCGAGCTCGATCTCTTTGGCGACGGTCACGCCATCCTTGGTAATCCGCGGTGCGCCGAAGGACTTGTCGAGGACGACATTCCGGCCCTTGGGGCCGAGGGTCACCTTCACGGCATTGGCAAGAATATCGACGCCGCGCAGCATGCGCTCACGGGCATCAGAATGAAATTTTACGTCCTTGGCAGCCATTTCAATACTCCTTCACAGGCAGCATTCATTGACTCGTGCGACGGCCCCGTTCAGGCGGCCTTCTTCGCCTCGGCTTCCTTCTCGATGATGCCGAGGACGTCGCTCTCCTTCATGATGAGAAGGTCTTCGCCCTCCAGCCGGATTTCCGTGCCGGACCACTTGCCAAAGAGGATCCGGTCGCCGACCTTCACCTCCAGCGGCACGATCTCGCCCTTCTCGTTGCGGCTGCCGGGACCTACGGCCAGTACCTCACCTTCCTGAGGTTTCTCCTTCGCAGTATCGGGAATAATTACTCCTCCCGCCGTTTTCTCCTCCGCCTCGATGCGGCGGACAACCAGGCGGTCGTGCAAAGGACGGAACTTCATGTCTTCCTCCTGGGACAAACAATTTTGTGAAGCACCTCCCGCGCCGGCTTCCCAGCGCGGCACGCGGCCCCTCGCGGCGCCGCGCGCGAAAAATTTGGTTGATGAAAATTCGCCGTTCAAGAGGCTTCAGCGGAAAAATTAGCACTCGCCCCTTGAGAGTGCCAACGCTCCCATTTCCGATCTTCTCGGCAGGTCAGGCGTAATGTCCACCCGGGCGGCGAAAGGGTTTCTGCGCTGCAAACAGGATCGATCACGTCCAGTGCGGGCGGATCCGGGAAGGTCGCCAGGCGCTTCCCCCGGCACAAAAGCCGATAGCCCTCAGCGCATGTCGAGCAGTCGCTCGAGGTATTCGCGCTCCAGATCCGGGCTCAGCGCATCGCCCAGCCGGCGGCGAATTGCTTCCAGAATTTCACGGGCGCGCTGCGTGTCGATCTCGTCCGGCACCTCAACGGAATCCCCGAAATCCGGCCCCGTCGTCGCGCGCGGCCGGCCCAGAGGATCGCGCCCGAAATTGTCCTGCCGGGCACCTTGCTGACCTTCGCCCTGCTGCCCGCGCATGGCCTGCTGCATCTGGTTCATCATGTCCTGGGCGCCGCGTCGCAGCGCCTCGAGCGCACGGCCCTGCTCGCCCACGGCACGCTCGCCCTGACCTTCGCCCAGCGCGCCTTCGGCTTCGCCCATGGCGTCGCCCGCCTCGCCGAACCCTTCGCCCGGTTCGATACCAAGGTCACGCAAGCCTTCCGTCAAACCTTGCAGGTCGCTCCTCAGCGAGCCCTGACCTTCCTGCAGGTTACGCAGGGCCTCTGCAAGATCTTCGGGCGACATTCCCTGACCCTGACCTTGACCGGGCTGTTGGCCCTGCCCCTGCTGCCCCATCTGGCCTTGTTGACCTTGCTGGCCTTGCTGGCCCCGTTGACCTTGCTGGCCCTCTTGGCCTTGCTGCTGCTGATCCAGGCGAAACGTCTCGTTCATGAGTTCCTGCTGGCGTCGCATGATCTCGCCCAGCCGGTCCATCTGCTGGCGCATTTCGGATTGCTGCCCGCCGTTCTGCCCCTGCTGGGGCATAGCCATCTGCAGGTTGTTCATCATGTTCTCGAGCTGCGAAAGCAGCTCCTGCGCCTGGTCGCGCGCGCCCGACTTGGCAAGCTCCTCGATCTGGTCGAGCATGCGTTCCAGATCGCTCTGGCGCAGCGTTTCGGCATTCGGATGGTTCTCCGAAAATTGCGGGTTCTGCATCGCCCGCTCGGCGAACTCCCGCAGGAACTCCTGCATCGCCTGGCGCAGCTCGTCCGTCAGCCTTTCAATCTCTTCGTCGCTGGCCCCGTCCTGCAAAGCCTGCTTCAACGCCTCCTGAGCCTGACGCAGGCGTCGCTCCGCCGCGGTAAGGTCGCCATCCTCGATGATGAGCGCCACTTCCCAAAGCTCGTTCACGACGTCCCTCAGCGCATCGTCGGTGTCGGCAAGGGCCAGACGCGAGCGCACGGCGGAAATCAGCAGGAAGTGCGTAGTCTCGGCAAAGGTCTCCTCGGGCCACAGCAACACCGCATCCATAAGAGCCAGAACCCTGCGCTGCTCGTTCGCATCGAGCGCCAGCAATCGGCGCTGTTCGATAAGAGCCTTGGCCAGCGGATTGCTGAAAGGCCGCTGCGGAAGGGTAAATATCTTGGTGTCGCTGCGTGCGGTCTGCTCGGCTGCGTCGGTTGCCGAAAGGCTGAGCTTCACTTCGGAGCCGGCCCATGGATGTTCCGTGAGGTCACGAGACGTCTTGGCCGTGTTGCGATCGCCGCCGCGCGGCAGGGTTAACGGCATCTCCGGCGCTTCGAAAAGCGGCCGCGCGCCGGGGTTGCTCTCGGTAAGAGCAAATTCGGCAGCTGCAGCGGTAGCTCCGTAATCGTCCTTGATTTCGTAGGCGAGTTCAAGCGCGCCGTTTACGGCACGTTTTGGATCTTCCGTGAAGCGGATTTGCGGCGGATTGTCGGGAGTGACAGAGAACCCCCAACTTTGCATCTCGCGACCACCGTTGCGAAGGCTGACCGCACCGTTCTGCGACAGAACGTGCGAGAATCGCACCGCCCCGCCAGTGCTGGGGGTCTGGGCGGAGGCCTCCCCGGCTTCGGCCGTTTCCGCCGGAATCGCTTCCTCGGTACCGGCCGCATCCGTGAAGACAAGCGACTCCTCGCCCGAGCCACCACTCACCCTCACGGCCACGGTGCTGTTCTGCGGCACTGTGAAGGCCTGCTGCTGACGATTGGCGTCGGCTGTAAGGAAAATGGGAGCGCGACCGGTATAGGCTGGAGGCGTCACCCAGGCGTCGATACGTGCCGGCGTAGCTTGTGCGAGGGCTGGCGGCTGGAAAGCATCGGCTATGTGGCCGCCATACGGACCGGTGGAATAGGCGAGAGCGGTGACGAGCAGAAACGCCGCAAATGCACGCACACCGAAGGGGTCACGCTCGGGAATGGACGTCCTCGGAAGGTCTCCGGAAAGCCGCGACAGCTTCTCCGCCATGCGCTTCTGGTGCTCACGCCACAAGGCGGCTGCGAAAGGATCGTCTTCATCCGAGGCGAGACGATCGGATTGCGTGGAAACCGGCGCATGCTCCAGAAGATTTGCCCGCTCGATGCGTCGGTCGATTTCGGCTGTACTCGGGGCATGAAAACGGCGAAGTGGCCATAGGCTGGCAAGTGCCGCAATTCCAAGGACACCCAGGAGCCCCAGGCGGAGCCAATCAGGCAGGATGCGGAAGACCCCGAACCATGCAAGGCTCAGGAAGATGCTGACCAACACAACGAGCGGCAGGAGGATCGGCCAGAGGCGCTCGATAAGCATCGCGCCGCGCACAACCGCCCGCGTTCGCCGGAGGCGGGTGAGGAGACCGGATCTCAAGACATCCACTGAGCGCGGCTCGGCCATCATCCTTCCAGTTATCGGGCAGCCCAGGACGGCCGCCTGGATGATAAGATAGCATTAAAGACGGCAAAGGCGAGGCGGGGCGGCGAAAGATTTGCCGTCCCGCCTTGTTGCGACTGGCTTTGATCAGTCGTTGGTGACGGATCCGGCTGAAGCCTTATTGCGCCAGAACGTCGCTCCATTCAGGATGGCGGCGAAACTGGGCCGCTGCGAAGGGGCATAGCGGCGTGATCTTGATGCCGTTCTTACGCGCATCCTCAACGGCACGGGTGACCAGGGCCTCGCCTATCCCCTGGCCGCGAAAGACCGGTGGCACCTCTGTATGGTCGATGATGATCTGCTTGTCGCCGACCTTGACGAAGGTCATCTGTGCCTCGTCGCTACCGGCGACATGAACATAGCGGCCTTTGCTGCCGAAATCCTGAAGTTCGATTTGAGGTGCGGTCATTCGTGAACCTGTTTCGTCTTGCGGTAGCGGGCGAGGAACTTCTCCGCTGCCCCTATTTCGACCGGCCGAAGTTCGTGGCCGCCTTCGTGCCAGACAATCTCGTTTTCCGCACCCGCAGCTTCAAGGTATGCCGCAAGCCGGCTGGTAAGTGTTGCAGGCGAGTTGGGGTCTCGGCGGCCAGCTGTGAGCAACAGACTGGTTTTCAACCTACCTTCGCCGAAGCGCGGCTCGAACGGGATGAGCGGGTGCATGAGGACCGCCGCATCGAATAGTGAAGGCTCTGCGAAGATGACGGATGCCAGGATATTGGCGCCGTTGGAATAGCCGAGGCCAAGCACGACGCTGGGGCTCTGCGCTTCCACGTGGGCACGGATGAAGCCCGTCATCTTCGCGGTCGCGCGGGCGAGATCGTCCATGTCATAGCGCCCCTCGCCCATGCGCCGGAAAACCGCGCGGCGCCCTGTTCGTTGACGTCACCGCGGGGAGCGACGATGCCGGCGTCCGGCAACACCGCGTCGGCCAACGACCGAAGCTGATGCTCATCACCGCCGGTTCCGTGAAAGAGGAACAGAAGCGGTTGGCCTGGACCAGTTGGCGCCAGATAATGCCGATAGGCGTGGATCGACATTGGTCAGCCTCCAATTGCCGGCAGATGGCGCTCCAGATAGGGCCGAAGATGCTCGTGCTGCCGCGGCAACTTCAAGGCTTCGCCGAGATGCTCCAGATCCTCGTCACGTGCAAAGCCGGGTTCGTTGGTCGCTATCTCGAACAGGATTCCGCCCGGCGCCCGGAAGTAGATCGACAGGAAGTAATCGCGATCGATTACCGGCGTGATCTGGAACCCCTCCTTCACCAGCCCCTCGCGCACGGCGTGTTGCGCCGCCGCATCGGGAACGGCGAAGGCGATATGGTGCACCGAGCCACCTCCCTGGCGGGCAGGCCGCGCCGCGGAATCCGTTACGATATCGATGACCGAAGCGCCATTCCCACCTTCGCGCTCCAGTCGGAGCGTGCGGCCCTCGCGACCCGTTTCCTTGAAACCCATCATCTCAAGGAGCTCGCGAGCACCACCGCTGTCATTGAGAAGCAGAGTGGCGGAATGAAAGCCCCGAATGGCATGATCGGCTGGAATACGGGCGCCGGTCCATGGCTCGCGCTCGTCGTGAGCCACTTCAGCAAGGGCGAAGCCATCCCCGTCGGCTCCGTCGAAATAAAGCCGGTTCTCACCGAAAGCCGCACTCCGCTGCACCCCGGTCACCCCTTCGTCCGCAAAGCGCTTTTTCCAGAAATCGATGCTGCCCTCGGGCACGGAGAAGACGATGGTTGCAACCTCTCCCGCACCTCGCGTGCCGCGGATAATGTTCGGGAAGGGAAAATAGGTCATCACCGTGCCGGGCTGACCGATGCGATTGGCATAATAGAGGTGGTAGACGTCCGGCGCGTCGAAATTCACGGTTTTCTTTACGCGTCTCAGGCCGAGCACACTCGTGTGGAAAGCGTCCGTCTCCCTGGCGTCGTGTGCCATGGACGTGATGTGATGGATACCCTCGATCTTGTCGAACATGATTTCGCCTCCTTTCAGGCGATCGCGGCCGAGTGCCGCTTCTTCCGCTTGAAGATGAGCCGGCCCGCCTTCCTGCAAAAGCCCGTCAAAGGAAATGCACTGTCTCCGCAGCGAAGACAGTGACAGCAATCACGTCGAACGTAAATGAAAAGGCCCCGTGGCAGACGGGGCCCTTCCAGCATGCACTTGCTGGCCTGGTACGCTTTTACTGTGCCTGCAGGCGCATCTGATCGCGGTTCTCCGCATAGCTGGACTCGTCATAGGCCGGCTGAGCCTCGAGCTGCTCCTTGGTGAACTCGGTGAAAAGGTACAGCTCATCATCCTCGTCCGTCATGAAAGCGAGGTTGTCCATACCCACGGCCACCTGCTTCTCACCGACACCCAGGAAACCGCCAACGTCGATGACGACTGCATCGACCTGACCCTCTGGCGTCAGGACGACATCGTTGATCTCGCCGATGTTTTCCTCATTGGCGCCGTATACCGTGGTGCCCGTCAACTTGTCAGCGCTGAGCTGGTCACCCGTGGCCTCCTGCAGCGTACTGCGGTCGATCGCTCCGGTCTGCATCTGATCGGTGGCCGCCTCCTCGCCGGTGCCCGCCTGATCAGTCTGGGCCGCCTGCTGATTATTATCGGTGGAATCGGCAGAATCGGGAACGGTTGCTACTGCGCCGCCGGCCGCACCTCCGGCCTGATCATCAGCCGGGGCCGTAGCGGTCGAGGTCTCGCCAGCATCGTCAGCCGGAGCCTCAGCCGTGTCTTCTGTCTGGTCGGTCGCGGGAGCGGTCGCCATCGTACCGCCGGTCATGCCGCCGGCACCATCCGCACTCTCACCTTCCTGGTCTGTTGGAGCGTTGGCCAAATCCTCCTGGGTGGCAGGCTCAGTCTCGGATACCTCAGCATCAGACGGCATCGGCTCATAAGCGGACCGGTCGAACTCCTCCTGCGCCCTCAGGGCATCCTCGGTGGTTTCGACGACCAGCCAGCGCTCGCCGTCCGGTTGCTCGGACCACTCGGCAAGGTCGTATTCCAGCGCTACTTCCTTCTGTCCGATACCGAGAAAACCGCCAACACCTACAACAATGGCTTCGACGTTGCCGTCCGGGTTAATCACGAGATCGGTGACATCACCGATATTCTCGGCTTCTTCACCCGTGCCGTTATAGACGGCCTCACCTATCAGATTCGAGGCGAGATGGCCCTCGGCATGAATGGTCATCGGTTCTTGAGCAGCGCCCGTTGCCGACGGATCGGCTGGCGGAGTCGTCGTCGTCTGAGCGACAGCTCCGGTTGCTATGAGTGTAGCAATCGCGGTGGTCGCCAAAAGAGTGCGGATCATGTTAAGCTCTCCATGTGCAGTTAGCTGTACATGGCCGCGCATCCGACCGAACCTGGCAGTGAGGATCGGGTGTGCGGCCACCACAGGGATTAAACGTCGAGCTGTTCAAACGGTTCCCGGCGGGCGGGGGTTTCTCCGTCTGATCAAGCTGGAGGAACCGAAGCGCGTGCCGTTCATTCTTCCTCGCGGCTTCAACGAGTGCTCGATTGGATTTTCACATGCGTTTTCGGGCGGTGCTGAACCGCGATGGCGGTACGCTCAGCACCATGGATATCGACGCTGTTTCCAAGCGCCTCGACAGTACTTTGCGTGAGGCGGGACACAGCCTTGAGGTCGAGGTGGTGGATGGGCAAAAGGTGGTTGAAAGAATACAGGCTGCATGCCGCATGAGCGATACCGAGGTCCTGCTTGTCGCCGGCGGCGACGGGACGGTGTCATTGGCGGCCGGAATGCTTGCCGGCACGGACAAGACTCTGGCTATCCTGCCTGCCGGAACTATGAACCTCTACGCGCGCACTTTAGGAATCCCCCTTGATCTGGACACCGCGATTTCGGCATTGGCGGGGGGACGCGTGATGCGCGTAGATACGGCCCGCGTCAACGAGCGGCCGTTCGTGCACCAATTCTCGATCGGCATGCACCCGCAGCTGATTCACCTGCGCTCGCGAATGCCCTTCCACGGCCGACTCGGAAAGCTCTTCGCTTCCGTCCGGGCGGGGATCGCCACGTTCTTGAACCCTCACAACCTGAAGGTCGCGCTCGATTTGAAAGGTTCGGAGCTGATTACCGTCACCTCTGGGATCAGCGTGACGAACAATCTCTTCGGAGAGGGGCACCTTCCCTACGCGGACCGGCCCGACGGCGGGGTGCTGGGTGTATACATCACGCGCGCCAGGCGGCGGCTCGACCTCCTCGCCTTTTTCCTCAACATGGCGATGGGAAGGTGGCGCGACAACGAGCAGGTGGAAATCCACGAAGCGGATGAGGTGAAGCTCAGTATCCTCTCGGCCGAACGGCACTTCCGATGCGCCATCGATGGCGAACTAATGCCGCTGGAACGAGAATTCCTCATTCGGCTCAGGCCACGATCTCTTCAGGTGCTGGTTCCGGCCAAGACCGAAGCAGAGACCGGTTCTCAGTCCTCGGCTTGATCGATAGGAACATCCTCGCTCGACTGAGGCATCTCGACTGGCTGCCTTTCATCGATGAAAACGCCGTAGACCTCAGCCACCACCCACACTATTCCTGCGAGCACGAGACCGCCGATCAAGACCAGGAGTACCGGAGTCCCCGTGCGCCCCTGACGTGCCTTTTGAGGCGGCACTTTTTCATCCATCGGTCGTGTCTCCTTCTTCTGTGCCCAATTCAATCGCTGCTGCGGCGCGATGTTCCAGTACGGCGTTCAAATTCCCTATAGGCGGCATAGCCGGCAAGTCCGGCGAGCAGGATCAACGGCATCGTCCAGCGCGCCCGCCTGCCGACAAGGCTGGGCAGCATCGCGAGCGCTGAAGCTCCCACCATCATTGTTTCGGCACGCTTACCCATCGCTGCCCGGCGGCGAGCGCGCGCCGTGACCCGATAGGCAATGAAGATGACGGCGCTCAACAGCAGAAAACCGATGCCGAACCACATCGCTGTTCTTGTCGCGCCCCAGTGGCTTGCCGCCCACAAATAGGCCGAAAGCACCAGGAACACGAGCGCCATGAATGCCGTTGAGACGGCAGCGGCATAAAAGACGATCGCCGTCCTCAAACGCCGCTTGATCGCCGCCGCCTCACCCGTGGCGAGCAACGCGAAGAGGCGAGCAAACATTCGTTCACCGCGCCTAGCGTCGCATCATCATGGCGAGGAGAAAGCCAGCTCCGGCCGCCAAAGCAAGCGCTGTCAGCGGTTTCTCGCGCACGCTCTCGATCACTTCGTCCTGAAGCTCTTCTGCAGAGTCGCGCAACTGATCGGCCTGATCCCAGGCTGCCCGACGCGCCCGCGACATGGGCCGGTTTCCCAGTTGCATCAAATGATCCTTGAGCTGGGCGATGTCACTGCGCAGCTGTTGAATGTCCGCTTCGAGATTCCGGGTCTCCGCGCGAGTGTTGGCTTCTGCCTGCCCCTCATTCGCGCCCCTCGAGACATCGTCCTTCGATCCTCTCGCGCCGGTCGTCGCCATGGTCCTCTCCTTCTTTACAAACCAGCGGCGGAACGCACGAGCCGCGCGCTAGGTTCCCCGTTCATTCCCGCTCGGTCTCGGAACCATCCTCCCGTCCTTTCGTTGAAAGCAGTTCTATTCCGGAACCGCCATGAACAAAGCAGCCAGAAGAAGAAAGCTGCCCACGGCCAGCCTTCCGCTCAGATCGAGCCTGGAGATCGCCTTGATGCGATCCGCACAAGCGGCCGTCCTAGCGATGGGTGTCGTGACGCTTCTGTTCGCGCTCCACGCGGGGCGCTTTCTTCTTGCGCCGGTTTTTCTGGCTGTGGTCGTTGGCCTGATGCTGGGTCCGGTCGCCCTGCAGATGGAAAAGCGTGGCATACCCCCGAGCCTTTCGGCGGTGGCATCGGTGCTTGCACTCATCCTCTTGGTGGGCATCCTGGCGATAGCTGTCGCCGCGCCACTTACCTCTTGGGCAGGCCGTGTACCGCAGATATGGAGCAAGCTTCAGCTTCAGCTTGCGAACCTCTCCGAGCCGTTGGAAACGATTCGTAGCGTGCGCGACCAGATACGCAGCGTCACCGGAGAATCCAACGTTACCGTTTCGGTGGAAGATGGCTCGGCCGTGGAAAGCATGGCCATCCTGGCACCTACGCTCCTGGCCCAGATCCTTATCTTCTTTGCCAGCCTCTATTTCTTCATCGCCACACGGCACAATACGCGGTTGACCGTGCTTAGATACTGCTCCGGGCGGAGATTGCGCTGGCGTATCGCTCACGTCTTCCGTGACGTGGAGGAGCTCGTTTCGAATTATCTCCTGGCGATCACCATCATCAACATCGGCCTGGGCCTTGCAGTCGGCATCGCCCTGTGGCTCGCCGGAGTGCCTTCCGCACCGCTCTGGGGCGTCATGGCCGGCCTCTTGAACTTCATCGTCTATATCGGCCCGGCAATTATGGCGACGGTGCTCCTGGGCGTTGGGCTTGCAAGCTTTGAAGGATTCTGGGGCACCCTCACGCCGGTGATGATCTACCTCGTGATCAACGGCATCGAGGCTCAATTCGTCACGCCGCTGATCATCGGCAGGAATATGACCCTCAACCCGTTCTTGGTCTTCCTCGCAATCACGTTCTGGCTGTGGATCTGGGGGCCCATCGGCGGCTTCGTGGCGGTGCCGGTGCTGCTCATCCTCTTTGCCATTGCCCGCAATATCCTGCCGGGCTTCGAATGGGCGCTGACGGCCGAAAGGCGGCGGCAGTATTCACGATTGCCCTAGCAAGCTCAGCCAACTCAAATCACATCTGAAATTGTCATTTTTAAATGACAGCAGCCCCGTTTGATGAGACTGGCATTCGTCTTTGCGGACACGAGGGTCACCGATTGAGGGCGCTTGAGGGGCTGAAAATCCTTTTGGTTGAAGAGGAAATTCTGATCGCGATGGATGTGGAGCAGCTCTGCTACGACCACGGCGCCGTCGCGGTTGCAACGATAAGCTCGGAGGCGAAACTTGCGCCCGAAGCACTCGACAGCATCGAAGCGCAGACGGCCGTGATGGCTATCGACGTTGCTATTCTTGATGTACGGGTCGGTGAAGGTTCTACGTCCGAGCTGGCCCGTCGCCTGAAGAACCAGGGCATCCCTTTCATCTTCGCGACGGGCTATACGACGGTCGAGCCATTCTTCGCCGAATTTCCGGACATTCCCGTTGTTGCGAAACCCTACGCGAGCGAAGAATTGACGCAGGCGATCGCAGCAGTGGTCTCGAAGGGACGTTCAGGCGATGGCGGCTGAATTGGTAACCTGAGTCGAGATCGGATCGGGGCCGAAATCACCCTCCCCGGAAATAGCCAGGATTTCCTGCAGGCGGCTGCGTGCGCGGCTGACACGGCTCTTGATCGTGCCGACGGCACAACCGCAGATTTCCGCCGCTTCCTCGTAAGAGAAGCCAGACGCGCCAATGAGTATGATGGCTTCGCGCTGATCCTCCGGCAGCAGCTCGAGCGCGCGGCGGAAATCGGACAAATCCGACGAGCCGTCCTGGCTCGGATGGACCGACAGCCTGGCAGTGATCAGGCCATCGCTATCCTCCACCTCGCGGCGACGCTTGCGCATTTGAGAGTAGAATTCGTTGCGTAGGATGGTGAAAAGCCAGGCCTTGAGATTGGTGCCCGGCTGGAAGCTATCTTGCTTGTCCCAAGCCTTGACCAGGGTTTCCTGCACAAGATCGTCTGCCCTGTCGGCGTTCTTCGCCAGCGAGACGGCAAACGCGCGCAACGTGGGGACGGCGGCCAAAAGACCGTCGCGGAAACTCGGTGACGCTGACATCACTCAATCCTCTTTCGCCGTCGATCCAGGCTGTTCTTTCTGCTCAAGCTGGCTCAGCAACTGGCTGAAGCGATCCGGGATATCCTCAACGATTAATTCGTCATAATACTGTCGAAGTTTGCGCCCGATCTCGGAATTGGGGCCTAATGGGTCGGCCACGGAACCGCGCTTGCCATTCCGGCCCTTTTCGAGTTTCTGATAGGTCATGCGCTGCTCATTGCCCGTACCCTGCCCCGCATCCTTGTACATTCTCGTCATTGCGCGTCTTCGCCCACAACATCTCAAATTCGCTTGTTAACGTCTGTCGCTCAAAAAAGTTCCTCCCCCCGGAACTTTTTCGAGACTGGAGGCGTTGAAGATTTATCCATTTGCCCCAATGCGGCTTTTCATTCCTCGAGGAGACCAAAATAGCATGAGCTTGTCAGCGAGAATTGCTCCCCATCTGCCTTATCTGAGACGGTTCTCGCGAGCCGTGTCGGGGTCGCAGACCAGCGGCGACGCTTTGGTGGCAGCGACCCTGGAGGCCCTGATCGCCGACACCTCCATTTTTCCCGAAGCCTCCACGGATCGTATCGCACTCTTCAAGCTTTTCACCAAGCTTTTCGGAACTTTCGAGATACGCGTGCCTGAAGTCCGGCCAACAACAGCATGGGAACAGCGCGCTGTAACCAACCTCTCGGCGCTCGCTCCGCAGCCTCGCCAAGCCTTCCTGCTCGTCGCAGTCGAAGGATTTGAACCGGCGGAAGCGGCCGAGATCATGGATGTAGGCGAAGAGCAGTTGAGCGACCTGTTGAGGGAAGCCAGCGATGAAATCTCCCGACAGGTGGCGACCGACATCATGATCATAGAAGACGAGCCTCTCATTGCCATGGACATCGAGGAACTGGTGGAGAGCCTTGGTCATCGCGTGGTCGGTACGGCCCGCACCCACCAGGAGGCGACCGCTCTCTTTGAAAAGACGCACCCCAGCATGGTGCTCGCCGACATCCAACTTGCCGACGGAAGCTCGGGTATCGATGCGGTCAACGAGATCCTGAGCACCACCCCGGTGCCCGTGATCTTCATCACCGCCTTTCCGGAACGCCTGCTTACCGGTGAACGGCCGGAGCCAGCTTTCCTAGTCACGAAGCCATTCAATCCAGATATGGTGAAGGCGCTTATCAGCCAGGCTCTCTTCTTCGATCACCAGGCAAAGGCTGCCGCTGCCTGATGATCCTTTCAGCTGGTAAAGAAAAAGCCGCCGCCAGGCGGCTCAGACTGCTGACAAACCCCTGGCTTTAGCCGGGGGTTTTTGATTCACTGGGTCATGTTGAAACGACCCGCTCCCGAACAGACCGCGCTCGAGATGGTGACGCTTGATCAGCTGGTTCCGGC